>Ga0180437_10000104_pt1 | contig 185918 bp, 157 predicted proteins | sample SS_ome_4_FD_132410 | JGI IMG/M metagenome (GOLD analysis project Ga0180437, IMG submission 132410) | Hypersaline lake sediment archaeal communities from the Salton Sea, California, USA - SS_3_D_1 metaG | ecosystem: Environmental > Aquatic > Non-marine Saline and Alkaline > Hypersaline >...
ACGTGATATATTCCTCTCTCATCTGGGCTCTCCTTCACTTGAGTCTGAAGAAAAACCCAAACTTTAAAAACCGGAAACTTTTACTTTGCTAAAACCGGAAATTATCACGTTGCTGCTACATTCCTTTCCTTGTGCTTGTCAACGCAAAGTAAAAATGTCCGGTTCTTAGCAAAGTAAAAATGTCCGGTTTTCGGCCAGGTGCAAATTTCCGGATGTTAGCCGCATGAAAATGGTCGTGGCGAATGCTGATTCAAATTAGTTTGACAGAGTGGGCATAGAGATAAAGGCGAACCACTTTCCCTTTGCGTTGCTTAAGGGCGGGAAGTGGCCCACTTTATCCATTTGATAACCAGCGTATCATGGATCGGGAGATGCTTCCTCCCAGTGAAGACAGGCATGGACTTTGTTATTCCCTTTATTTTAAAATACAGCCGCTATGGAACAGGATCGAATCGCATCTCGAGAGAAGATGTATTCGATTGTTATTCCGGCCTACAACGAGGAGGAAGCAATCAGCAGGCTCGTGAACAGGACACTGGCGAGCAATCCTAACGGAGAGATCATTCTTGTCGATGATGGCAGTGCTGACGGCACCTGGGACATAATGAAATCCCTGGAAGACAAGGATTTGATCAGGGCCTTCAGGCATGAGACGAACAAAGGCAAGGCCCTCGCTCTCAGGACAGGATACTTGAACGCCAGGGCTGAGACGATAGTGACCATCGACGCCGATATGAGTTATCCACCGGAAAGCATTCCCGCCCTCATCTCGACATTCGATCAGGGGTATGACATGGTGGTCGGATCCCGTTTTTTAAAGGGGATTCCCAAAGGGACTTCCCTTATCCGGTCATTAGCCAACATTGCCGGAGCGCTGATTGCCAGCGCAGTCCTGAACAGGCGTATCACCGATCTAACGACAGGACTCAGAGTGTTCAACAAGAGGGTGGCTTTTTTAGAGATGAAGGCCAACAATTTGGATTACGAGGCGGAGCTGACCTCTAGGGTTATTTCCAACAAGATGCAATATGTCGAGGTCCCCATTGCCGTTGAGCCTAGAGTGGGCAAGTCGAAGCTCAAATTCTTCCAAAACTGCTACCTGTTCATGAAGGCTGTGTTTGTGGGCAAGTTTTCCCACTGAGCCCGCAGGTAATATGCAGCCAGATACTATCTGATGAGAGGAGTGGGGCAGATGGCTCATCTTTTGATAGGGGCCGCAGCAATGTTGGGCTTTTTAGCCGTAGTGAATTATGTCCGCACCCGGAAACTCCCTGTGGTGTGGTGGAAGTGGATCTTGACAGTTCTGGGTTTTTGCTATGCTGTCTTTGTCTTTGAGATGATTGCCGGCTTTCTCCAGGAAGGAGCTCCGAGGGCCGCTCTCGTCATGGGGGTCATCCTGGGTTTCATCGCCGTTGTCTGGGGCGTTTTGCTGGCCCGTTTCGTCTTTACGATAAAAAGCAGATGAACCGCTGATGGGCAATCTCGACCAATTCAACGGATACAGCCGGCAAAGGCCGGATGAAAAATTCTGGCCCAGGGACGGCCGGAAGAGCATCGTACTCAAAGAATCGATAGAAAGTCTTTAGATGATCAAAGCCGAGTTATGACCTGTCTTCGACATAAAAACACAACACAGAGGCTGGAACGGACACTGGCTCTTGTTGCTGTCGTTATCGTCATCATCGCCTGGGTCGCAGGCACCTTTCAGGCTGAAGCCGAGCTTATGCCCTTCCTCGAACAAGCTATGCCCGAGGCCGAGCGTCTTGATCCGGTATCGGCGGGCACTTATGCAGCCTGGAAGACAGAGCCAAAAGAGGTCCTCATCGGGTTCGTGACGACGGGAAAGGCACAGGGCTACGCCGGAGAAATCACGATGGCCGTAGCCGTCTCCCTTTCCGGGACAGTCGAGGGGCTGGCCGTTGTCCAGCACAAGGAGACACCTGCCTTTTTTCGCCGGGTGGTGCAGAGTGATTTGCTCAGATCATTGAGAGGGAAATCCTATTCCGATTCCTTTGCCCTGGGGGGAGATGTGGACGGGGTCACCGGAGCCACTTATTCAGCGCGGGCTCTGGCTGGAGCGGCTAGACAGGCCAGCCGCAAAATCGCCCTGAAGAATCTGGGCCTTCCCGCTGTTCCCGAACTCTCTCCTCGTATTCAATTCGGATTTCCCGAGATCATCCTCATCGCTCTCTTTTTCTTCGGGATTGTAGCCCGAATGCGCCGGTTTAAACATAAAAAAGAAGCCCGTTGGGCGTCCATGCTTGTGGGTCTGGCTGTTTTGGGCTTTCTCTACAACACACCCCTGACCATCGTGTGGATCAACAGATGGCTGCTGGGATTTTGGCCCCAGTGGCAGACTCACTTGTATTGGTATCTGCTCATACTCGGAATTCTATTTGTCTACACCATAGACAACAGGAATCCATACTGCGAATGGTTCTGTCCCTTCGGCGCCACCCAGGAATGCCTGAGTGTTGTCGGAGGGGCAAAACTGAGGGTTCCCAACCGCGCCCATACCCTCCTCCGCTGGCTGCAGAGAGCCTTGGCTCTTGCCGCTATCGTCATCGCCCTCGTCTACCGCAATCCGGGCATCTCCAGCTACGAGGTCGTCGGCGCTTTTTTCGGGCTTATAGGATCGAATTTTCTGTTTGTTCTTCTGGGAATTGTCCTTGTTGCCTCGCTGTTTGTCAGGAGGCCTTGGTGCAGCTACCTGTGTCCCCTCAGGCCAGTAACCGATTTTATTCGTCTGATCCGGAATTGGGTGGGTGAAATCTGGGTTCACCTCAGATCACGACCGGCTTCATGAATGAAGCGACTCACTCTATGTCTGCAAGGAATGCGAAGGTTTCATTATGACCACTGCCTTTGTCTTCCAGGATCTATCCGAGCGTAGATGCTTGGCATTCATGTCAGGTCTTTCGGAAGCTCGCGATGATTATACATGTAGGCGGGTCTCAAAACTAGAATTTGTCTTGGCACATATGCTTCCTCCCAGGCGATATCAGGTCTGATGGAGAGTGCTTGTGGTGATCCGAACTCCTCCATTTTAATCCCTCATGCTCATCTGTTTATTCCGGATTCGGGCCTGCTTCCTTTCGGAACAGAAAAGCATCATCCAACTGGCAGGAATCGGGGCCTGTTCGGGGATTACCCTGGGAACACAAGGTGAGTGTAGAGGAGGGACACAGCACCGTAGGCGAGCAGGAAGACAAAAAAGGCGGGAAAGACTCTTCGCATCAGTACTCCCTCTTGTCCCAGGACACCGACCGTAGTGGCCACGGCCACCACATTGTTGGGGCAGATCATGTTTCCGATGGATCCGCCCACGTTTTGGCCGGCGAAGACGGTGATCGGATTTTGTTCCAGGGACACAGCGGCCTGGACGTGCATGGGGCCGAACATGATGTTGGACCCCAGGTTTGTTCCGGTCATGAACGAGCCGAGAGCTCCGACCGCCACGGCGAGCAAGGGATAAAATACTCCAGCCACGGGAGCAAGAGCCGAGGCCAGGAGCTTCATCATGCCTGTCTTGACCATAATGTCGCTCACGACGAGAAGGGAACACATGGCAATCAAGGCCGGCATCACCTTCTTGAAGGCGGTAGAGGCGTAACCGATGAAACCGGAGATTTGGACTTTCAGGAACAGAGATCCCAAGAAAGCGGAGACAAAAATCACAATGCCTACCCAGACTGTGTATCCGTACTTGACCAACACACTCAAGGGGAAAGAGTACCGCACAGTCGGGAGAAGTATAATCAGGATGATGTAGGGGGAAAAGGCCCGGAGGGATGACAGGGGGCTCCGGGAGTCAAAGTCGGGCCTATACAGAAATTCCTCAGGAGTTTTAGCCCGAACTAGCCTGAGATAGATCAAAGAAGCTATCACTGTCAGCAGGCCGGTAGCCATGGCCGTTATCTCGGGTCCAATGAAGCTGGCAAAGACAAAAAGCGTCAGGGACATGAACCCTCCCGAGAAAAGGATAAAGGGGAGTAGTCCGCGGAAACCTTTCCGTCCGAAGACAACAGCGATGATTAAAAAGGGAAGCATAACCGCTCCGACCATGTGAATCCGGCCGGCCATGGCTGAGGCCTCCATGACTGTCATGTATTCTCGGACAGGTTCGCTGCCCATGATAGTCGTCACGCCCGCTCCACCCCAGGAGACGGGAATGGAGTTGGCCGTCAGGGTTGCCGTGGCCGAGAGGAGGGGCGAGAAGCCCAGCCCCACCAAGAAAGGGGCTCCTATGGCGGCGGGGGTTCCGGCTCCAGATGCTCCTTCCAGGAAGACTCCGAACATGACGGCAATGATAAGGACATGCACTCTGCGGTCCGTTGTCAAACTGGCGATGACCTCCTTGACCTTGTCCATGGCCCCTGTCCCCATCATCATGATCAGGATGGTGAAGGCCCCGAAGATCAGCCAGACGATGCGAGCGCCATCCAAAATGCCAATCCGGAGAGAGGAGGCCATCCCCGCGACTGTTCCGTCAAAAAAGAACAGCCCCAGGCAAAGGGTGTAGGCCATGGCCATAGGCGTGATCACGACCGCCGGTTTTTTCAAGCCCAGCATCCCCACCAGCACCACCAGGATAGGGCTGGCGGCTATGAGGGCATCCCACATGTGTCAATCCATGGGCTCGATTTGGTTGAACATCGGGCTGAGTCTCTGGCTGCTAATCTCGACAGGACAATCAAAATCGGCTGAGCGCTGATCCTCCTTAGGTTTGGGAAGGATGCCTTGAACGATTCCCAGCGCGATGCCCTTTGGCATGAGGGGAATGCCTGTCCACCCGTTCTTTTTAGCCAGCTCGGTCATGCTCTGGTAACAGGCTCCGCAGTCAATGCACCTCAGCAGCTCGCCAAATCCCTGTTCCACAAGGTCCATCCGGCCGTTGTCCAGGAGGATCACGTGAACCTCCTTTGGGCCGTGCATGCCGAAAGTAATCCGGAACTCGATGTCGCCTGTCCGGCTAGGGCCGGAGATAAGCGAATAATAGGTGGGCGAACGCCTGCCCAGCCCGAAGATCGATTGGCATTCCTGGATTTTGAGCGAGTCCTCGACAGTGAAGGCCATTTTTTCGATACCGGCTACAGCCAGATGCCTGTAGGGCAGGTTGGACACAGCGCGGCAGTTGCCCTCATCTTCGATGATAATCAGGGTTCCGTTTTCGGCTGCGATTCCGTTCACCCCTGTCACACCGAATTCGCAATGGAGGATATTGTCCTTGATTTTTTGGTGAGCGGCTCTGTTCAACTTCTCAGGAGAGACCACATCTTCGGCATTCAAATACTGTTGAAGGGCTTTGATGACTTTGTCCTGGTCCTGATCCATGTGCGGAAGGAAAGGATGCCCGGCAAAAGGCCTCTCTTGGCAGTCTCTTATGATTTCACTGAGATGGGATTTGTGGACGGTGATGCGCATCTGGTTGAGTAAATGATCGAAACCGATTTCTCTCAGAGCATTGGAAGAGGATCTTACGATTTGGTTTTGGCCGACAAAGAGATCGCGGATTGTTTTTTGCGCATCGTCTATATTTACAGCAACATAGACACTGCACCCCTTCTCCTTTAAAGTCTCCCGACTCCGGGTGAGAAGCTGTGAGAGGTTGGCGATTGAATCCCTGCGTAAAGCGGCCACTTCTTGAAGCAAGCGTGGATTATGGATCAAAATTTCTTCTCTTCGTTCCGTTATGACTTCCCGTTGGCTCATGTTTTTTCCGCTTCTCTCAATGTCTGGGCCAGGAGCTGCACGATGTGGACAACTTTCTGCGTTCCTTGAACATGGTTGATTCCGTCGGCAATATGGATCATACAACCCGGACAGCTGGTGACCAGAGTGTCCGCTCCGGTGGCTTCGATGTGTTTGATTTTTTCGGCGTTGATTTGCCTGGACAGATCATAAAAATACAGGCTGAAACTGCCGCCGAACCCGCAGCAGCTGTCCGGTTCCTCCATCTCCGCATACTCGACTCCAGGCATTTGCCGCAGCAGTCGGCGGGGTTCATCGCGGATCCCCAGTCCCTTGGCCAGATGGCAGGGATCGTGATAGGTCACCTTGGTTACCTCCGACAATTTCTGCGGTTTCATGTCCAGAACGTTGACCAGAAAGGCATTGATGTCGATGACTTTGTTCGCCAATTCCTCGGCATTGGCCCGAATCTCGGGTTTCCTGCCCTTGAGGAGTTTTGGCCATTCCCTCTTGATCGTTGTGGCGCAGGTGGGGCAGATGCAGATCAGGTAGTCGAAGGAAGCGGCGGTCAACAGCACGGCGTTGTGCGCGGCCATCTGTTCAGCCTCTTTGCCGGCCCCTCCCATGAGGGCCGGAATCCCGCAGCAGACCTCCTCGGCAAAGGATAGAACGCTCACATTCTGGGATTCCAAAACATCATGCACATCAAGGCCCAAGTCGGGCCGGGCGTAGTTGACCACACAGCCGGCATAGAAGGCCACCGTCGAATCCGGATATTTTAAGGGCTTGCGTCCGGCCACCAGCTTGGCCAGAGATTCTTTGGCGATGGTGGGAACAAGCCTGTCCTTGGGCAATCCCATCCAGCCCATCCCAACCCGCATCTTGGCGCTCTTTTTGTCCGGTCCTTTTTTCATCCCGATGTTCTGAAGGCTGCGGCCTATTCCTGAGGCCGATGGCAGTTTGTTCCCGGCTAAGGCTGAATACGCTGCCTTTTGGATCTGCCCCAATCCCTTCTTCTGGACCACTTTTTCCCTTAAGCGGGTGATCATAGCGGGGGTGTCCATGCCCACGGCACAGGTTTCCACGCAACTCTGGCAGCCGACACAGAGGAAAAGACCGGCCTCTTCGGCTCTGTCTAAATCTTCGTGGAAAGCGGTGAACACAGCGCCTCTTCCCCCCAGGTGTTTGTACCCGTATTTTTCCCCGACCTCCGAGTAGACCGGACAGAAATTGAGGCAGCTGCCGCAGTTGATGCAATAGAGGGATTCCCCGAATCCCTCGGCGATGGCCTCCTGCCTTCCCTCTTTGAGGAGCACGATGTGGACTGAATCGGGCCCCTGCCCAGGCCCCAAGAATGAGAGATGCTCTTGGCTGTAGCGGCTGGGACCCGAGATGACAGAGATATAGGTGCCGATATCCTGCCCCACTCCGTAGGTCGCCGCGCCTTTGATCACGGCAATGCCGTCCTCCAATGTGGGCACGATTTTCTCGATTCCGGCAATGACTACGTGCGTCCGGGGCATGCTGGTCACAGCCCGGATGTTGCCCTCGTTTTCGGTCAGAACGACCGAGCCCGTATCGGCAATGATAGCGTTGGCGCCGGAAATTCCCACGTCCGCCTCTTCCAGAAAGTGACGCAGACTCTTGCGGGCTGCCTTGACCAGTACATCAATGTCACACTCCAGCTCTTCTCCGGCCTCCTCGGAAAAGATTTCCGTAATCCGTTCGATGGGAATATGGATGGCCGGGGCCAGGGAATGGCTGGCTTCACTCTTCGCCATCTGTGCGATCCGGTCTCCGAGGTCGGTCTCGATAACGGTGGCTCCCCGCTCTTCCAGGTAGGGTGTGATCCCGATTTCTTTTCCGGCGTTGGATTTGGACTTGACCACCAGCCCCTTCTTGACGATCCTGCCGATATGGTCTCTGGCCTCCTCAGCCGTATCGGCCAAGAAAACCCGGCATCCATTGCGCGTGAGGGAGGCCACGGCTTGTTCGACGAGCTGAGGGAGGTTGTCAATCGCGTCTTTTTTTATCTTTTTAAGCTTTTCCCTGAGCTCTGGATAGGTCGCCACCATGTTCTTCATGCTGGGCTTGATGATTCCCAGGGCTCGGGAGCGGCCCAGGCGGGCACTGCTATCTTTAAGCCCAGCTTTGACTTTCCGTTTTATTGCCGCTCTGCTCATGGTCGAAGTCCAGGGTTTCTGGCCACCCATTGACTTCTGCATATAACACAGGTTGTGGGGGAAGTCAAAAACAGTTCCTGCCGTTAGTAGACAGGATATCTTCTGGACTTGCAGGCCCAGCCCACTGGCTGTTTCGCCCAACTCTAGGACAGAGTGCGTGGTATTCACTGCCTCTGGGGGATGGGCTCTAGCTTGCCAACACTTCCTTGGCCAGGGCGAAATGGGCATTTAAAGTGAGTTCCACGGTTTTGGTGCTCACCTTTTCGTTCGTGCCGTGGGCCAGGTCAACCAAATGGCTGAGAGGCGTTTCGGGGTCAAAGAGCCCGAAGCCGCAGGCTTGCGCTCCCTTGTTTCTGAGAAATCGTGCATCCGTGGCTCCCATGAGCCCTAAGAGATTTTTTGTCTGAAATGATCTATGATTTGGGCCATACAGGTCTTCTTCGACACATTCCCATCATCGTTTTTGATCTCGTGAAAAAACCCCTTTTTTAATGCCTTCACGGTCTCATAATACCGGCAAATTGCAGCGATATCCTGGTCGACCCGGCAAGCCTTGATTGCCAGCGGGTCTCTTTTGACAATAAAACAGATATCCGGATCGGGTGTGAAAAGGAGCACTATCCTTTTTAGGAATTTATGTCTCACGATTTGAAAGCGGCCCGTAAATATGTCATACATGTACCTGTCCGATAGAACAATCCCCCCTCTAACCAGGGCAGGGTAAACCTTAAGGACATACTGCAAATAAAAATCGATCAATCCCAGAAAAAGCCAGATATTTTTAAAAATAGAGTGTTTAGGAAAGGCAGTGTTTATCCTATCCAGCGGCAGTATTCCCCGCTTGCGAAACCCCATGTTCACTTTTTTTACTGAGGGCAAGGCATACTTCTTGAGATCCAGAAAGACGGCATCGATGATGCTCGTTTTTCCGCTTCCGTCAGGACCTATAAAGGCGGCATGCGTACCGATCGGCTTGAAAAAGGATGGTAGACGTTTAATCAGCCACGCGAACCTCACGATGAATGGTTGAATCAGATTTTGGGGATAGCGCCGAATAAGCGCCAGGCGAATGGGCCTTCGAAACCGGAATAAGTCTTGAAAACGGTTTTGCCTCATGGAGGACATGACCCTTCCATACAGGCGGTTTGGCAATAGATCCTTTAAAAAATCAACATCTCGATGAGCACACAGCAATGCCTGCAAATCGGTAACATACGTCTCTCGGAATTCATGTTTATCGAACAGACAATGAAAGAGATACATGGCCATGCGATCCTGTTCATCAAGCACGGAAAAGGTCTCAAAATCCTGCCTCCGGTTGAGGAATGTCCGGGCTGCGACATACTGGAAGCCTGCTTTGCCCAGATAAGAGTGAAAATCCAGCTGGAAAATAACGTTCTCCTTTCCCTCGAGAAAATAAAACTTTTGGTAGTGAGGCTTGTTTTCGCTGGTGAAAAAGGGGTGGGTGTTCAATTGCTGTTCCAGAGATGTGATGATGGTCTTTACCGAAGGCATCTGCTCGGGGGCAATCAAAAAGTCCAGGTCGCCGGCAATGACGTCCGGAAGGTGCTGATAATTCCTGAGGATGGCGTAGTCGATTTTATTCTTTTCAAAAGAGTCTATTATGGCTTCATAGAAAAGCACTGCCTTTGGATGGTCAATGTGTTGGTGGTGATCTGTTGGCGTCATGCCCTAAAATCGATTAAGGGATAATTCGTACTAGGGAAACAAATTTTTGCTCATCTCCTCAGTTTTCTTAAAAATCAAGATACGGATACACTCGCCCACATCTAAAACAGGATAGGTCACGGCATAAAAGTAGATCAGCAGTTCCATAACCGAGGTCGTGCGGCCAAGGAGTTTCATCTGTGGAACGGCTAGGTTTACGATGGATGCCGCAAGCACAATGAGCGTTATATTCGGGTAAACCCAAGGTGATTTCATATAAGGGAGAATCCTCTGCAAGGCATCTTTTGTTTTCCTTGTCACAGAGGCATCGCTGACCGGTGATCTGGCATCATTAGAGGCCAACCCTCTTAGCTGCAATTCCCGTCTTCGGCCGAGCGCATAAAACATACAGTATTTCCCGTTTCCTCTGGCGAAGAAACTCAAGGGCAGGGCGGCCATTATCATCTGTGTTTTTCCTGTTGCCAAATACCCTCCGAGACATAAACCGACGAACAAAAGAGGGATGTTGAAGAAATGATTGACGGCATCGATGAAAGCCCCTTGAACGGTGTCCTTTTTCCGCAAACGCGCAATTTCCCCGTCCAGGACATCGAAAAAATATCCCAGTTGATGAAACAGTGCTCCTGCCAAAATAGACACGGGTGTGTATTTGAGGAAAAGCGCGGATCCCCCAAGAGAGGCAAAGATGGCCAGCACACTGAAGACATTGGCGCTCATTTTTGTATAGTTGATGATGATATAAGAAAAATATGGGCTTAACAGGCGATAGAGCAAGCCCAATTTGTGAGCGATCCTCTTTTTCGGCGTTTGCCCGAGATTCTTGATTTCTTCAAGAGTTAGATGGGCCATAATCTTATCCTAAAGTGAGGCGTTCACCTGTCCATGAGCTCAGGGTGAGTCTCAGACACAAGAGGCTTCAAGTGCGCACAAATTTCACCGAAGATGCCGACCGTGTAATCCACCTCTTTTTCGGTCATGGCCGTAGAGACGGAATAAAATTCCCTGGGAGCTATAAAAATGCCGCGGTTGAGCATCTCCAGGTGAATGTAGGCGTTCAGGAGCGATGTGGACTCGATTGTCCGCAGGGCATCCCGGGCATCCCTGATCTCGGCATTCCTCCATAAAAAGGACACCAGTGAACCGATGTGGATAGCCGTGGATTTCAAACCAAGGGTTCTTATCGCTGCATTGAACCCATTCGCCAGGCGGGCGCCCAAGGCGTTGATGCGGCGAATTTCCTTCTTATCGTAGATCTGCATGGCCGCCAATCCCGCCACCATGGCGATGTTGTTGCCGTTAAAGGTCCCCGAGTGCAGCACATTCTCCGGATGCTCGGGGTGGAATTGGTCCATCACCTCCCTTTTCCCCCCAAAAGCCCCTATGGGGAACCCCCCGCCGATGATCTTTCCCAGTGTCGTCAGGTCAGGATTCACGCCGGCCATTGCCTGCATGCCTCCTCGACTCAGTCGAAATGTGATCACTTCGTCGAAAATGAGCAGCGCATCATACCTGTCACAGAGGTCTCTCAGGCCTTTGAGGTAGTCCTTTTCAGGGGCTATGATCGTGTTCGTAGCCAGCACCGGGGCCAGGATGACACCGGCGATCCTGTCTTGATGTCTCCTGAAGAGTGTTTCCAGTCCGTCCAAGTCGTTGAAATGAGCCACCAGCGTGTCCTTGGCCACGCTGGCGGGCACACCGTACTCCAAAATGGTTCGGGGTATCTTTCTCCTCTGGAGGTCGGGGTGGAGAACATTCACCCAGGAAAAATCATGCGTGCCGTGATAGCCACCGTTCATCTTGACGATAACATCCTTCCCTGTGAAACACCGGGCCGCCCTCATGGCGAACAGCGTCGCCTCTGTCCCCGAATTGGCGAATCGTATGAAATCGAGGGAGGGCATGCGGCGGACCAGACATTCGGCCAGCTTGTATTGGCACTCTACGGGTGAACCGTAAATGGTGCCTTTCCGCATTTGGGTGTTTACGGCTGCGACGATGGCGGGATGGGCATGCCCATGGATCAGAGAAGTGTAATTGTTGACGAAATCGATGTACTCGTTTCCGTCCACATCCCAGACGCGGCAGCCCCGGCCCTCGGCAATGTACGTGGGATAGGGTTGATAAAAACAGACATTCCGGGTATCCCCTCCCGGAAGAAACTTCTTTGCTTGGTCAAAGTGCCCCTTTGACGCTTTATTCCTTTGCCGGTATCTGTGGAGTATGCCCGCTTTGATTTTTTCTCCGCGTGAAGCCATCATCACGCTCCTTTTTGAATCATTATCTCATCCCGCCTCTTTTTGAGGCGCCGATACGAAAGCCTTTTTACGGGACGTGTTTGATCCGTTTCACTCTTTCAGGAATTCAAGCAATCGCCCCCTGACCGATTCAGTCTGGTCCGAAACGATGGCGTGATTGCATTCCGGTAGAAGCTCGGCCTTTCCGTTCGGCAAAACCCGTTTCGCTCTGTCGACGGCGGCCCTGGCGTTATAGAGGAACTCCTGTCTGCCTACAAGCACCAGCGCCGGCATTTTGAGCTGCCCCAACTCCTCGTCTGTGAATACCCGGGGTGGCACTTTTATCACGAGTCGGGCACTCCTGAAACGTTCATAGAGAATTTCTGAGTGCTCCTTGAAGCCAAAGCTGGGTTTGTGACAAAGCGCTCTCTCGAATATACGGACAGTCGATCGCGAGGGTATCAAAAAGGGAAGGAATCCCAGCAGAAATCCCGGGCCGCTCCTAACGAAGGTGGCGAATGGCGCCAGCAGTCCCAGCTTTGTGACCCGGTGCGGCTCGTGCAGAGCGAAGTTCGTTCCCACAAAACCTCCGAATGACCAGGCCAGCACACAGGCTTTTTCGAGACCAAGACCCGTGTACACTTCGACCAGCCAATGGGCGAGGTCTCGTTCGGTATGCGGGGGGTTGCTGGGCACTGTTCGTCCGACATCGCCTATCACATCAACGGCATAGGTGCGGTGATTCTCGCTAAGATCGCCAATGATGGGGGACCAGATGGCTGAGGTCATGAGAGCACAGTGCAGCAAAATAATGGGTGGGGCATCTTCGGGTCCGCTGATGATGACGTGTGTGCGGCCGTACGGGGTCGCGATGTCGCGCTGTTCGTAGGGCACGGGCCACAGCTTCATGGCCGCGTCATAGACCTCGAGCATTCTGGTTTCGGCTTTGGCCGATTTGAATACGGGCGAATGTTCACTCATCGTCTTCTTTGTTTTCAAAATTGCAGCCTGTTAATCAAGCTTCTAAAGGTCTGTCCCCTTCATGTTTGGAGCGCTGAGCGCAAACGCTTCAATCCCAGTTTTTAAGTTCTTCTTCGTCCTCTTCTTTGTCCGGTTTCTTCTCCGGCCGGCCGGCATCCAGGTGATCGAAGTGCAGAGCGGCGTTGAAGAGCAGGCCGTAGCTTCCCAGCGTCTGGTGCCGCCACATGGGATTGATGGCGAAAAACACAACGTGTCCCTTCCCTACCGGCACATCAACTACCGCTGCCTTGTTGGCGAGTGCCTCTCCGCCGTCCAGCATGCCGCTGATGAGGAGTTTTTCCTTGCGTTCGAACCTCAGGAGAACCCGAACCGTCTGAAGGTCGGGCGGCAGGAAGAGCTTGATCATGTCCTGGAACTCTTTGGGGATGCCTCCTCCGGCACCCTTGACTTTGGGAGGCGTGTGCGGCCGCCCCTGAATCACATCCGGATCTTTAAGTCCGCCCCGGCCGCTGGGGCGCCCTTCCCCTCCGCCTCCCATGAGTGCGGAAATATCCACCCCGCCTGTGGCTGCTTTCATGCCGGTTTCCAGAACCGGAGATCCGTTGAAATAGACACCCAGACTTTTGCCGTAGCCGTACACGACAGGGCTGCGGGAGTCGGATATTCGGGCCTGGACCACAGAGCCGGACATCTTGAGGTTTGGCGGTTTGGTCACAGCTACGCTTTCGACGAAGCCGTAGTCGATGGGAAGGCTGGCGTTAGAGGTGATGGGGATGAACAGACCGCCTGCCTCGATGAATCTCTTGAGATGGAGAATGCCTTCCAGCTCTATCCCCCCGCGGACGTCGTCCCGGGAGTCAGGGCCGCCGAGATTAGGGTATTTGTCCGTCTTTGTCCAGGGAACGGGCTCATCGCCCCCGATGCCGTTCACCAGCCTCTGGGCTCGGCCGAAGGCGACCGGCGGGAAGATGATCACGTCATATTTGCTCCTGAGGTCTTCGGTATCCCGGATATCGTGGACGGAGATATAGGAATAGGGAATGCCGGATTTCTCGAAGCCGATCCGGAACCAGCCCTCGTTCTGGGTGAAAATCCAGGTGTGGAGGATGGCGATCCGGGGGACGGACAACTCGTGCGTCTCTACGTCGGGCATTTTCGCCGTGCCGTAGACCGTGAGGCCTAGCTTATTGGCTGCCGCCTGCAATCGGTCCTCGAGATCCTCCGGATTCCCTTCGACGGGGATGATGAAGGTCCCGGCGTTGAAATCTGTCTTTTCAACCTTGAAGCTCTCCTCTGCAGCCGACATGACGATGTCTTTCAGGTCATACCGGAATTTCATCAGGGCATTTTCTCCGGTGTGATTAACGAGGTAGGCTGCGGCCTTTGCGGATTTTACCACTGCGCCTTTGACTTGGACATCCGAGGTGAGAAGAGTCATGGGCACATCGAGCACCTTCGTGTCGAGCACTCTCACGGTTTTGACCTCATGGAGAGCCCCCAGAGTCCACCCCGTATCGTCGTAGGGACGCGGGTCGTCGGGATTGAAGTACTGCGTGTCGAGCAGCATATCCGCGCACCGGCTGTAGGGCTGGTCCATGCGGATGATGTAGCTCCGGACCGGGAAGGTGTCCTTCTTGATCTTGAATTCCTCTTTGGCCTGGTGAATCTCGACACCGTGTTTCCGGAGCAGGTTGACCAGGTCCGCCGAAGCCAGCGGCCGTTTCCCGTCCTCCGGTATCACCCAGGCGGCCGGCCCCTCGGTCGTGGCCTTGGCTACGGAGCGCTTGCTCTTGAGGTAGAAATTTTCCAGGAATTTGCGGTGGTTGTCCGCCACGTGCTTGAGGGCAAAGAGAACACCGCTCTGCTGGAGGTTGATGTTGTTGCGGATCGACCACTTGACTGCCGGCAGGGGAGGATTGGGCCGGTACCACGCTCGCTGAGACTGTCTGCCTACAGTCCGGGCTAAGGTGTCCGCACCTGTGCCCCCGTAGGTTTCGTAGAAGCGTCCCGTGGAATTGTGGAACATGGCCACGTAGAAGGAATAACTCGGCGCCCAGCCGTTGTAAAAACCATGGTTCCAAACACCGGGAACACCTCTTTTGGTCATCTCCGAGACCTCTACGTAAGACAGTTCCTGCCATTCGTCTATGGTGATCGGATCGAGCCAGGCGTTGTAGGGACCCGTGCCGCTGGAGACATACAGGAAGGGGACGGATTCGTGCAGATCGTGCATGATGATCGGGTGCCACTCGAAATAAGTCTTGACCAGATTATTGCTCAGTTTGAGGGCCAGCCCCAGATTATCCCGGTTATTGTCGTGGGCGACGTAGTTCCCCCAGTAAACCAAAGGGATGGTCTTTTTGTCCTCATGGTCCTTTTTGTAACGGTAGGTGTCCACATAGCGGTCGCGGCCGTCGACTTCGAGCACCGGCGTGATGAGGACAACGCAGTTTTTGCGGATGCTCTGGAAGAACTCCGATTCATCTGCGGCCAACCGGTAGGTCATCTCCATCAGCATCTCTGGAGACCCGCTTTCGGGAGAGTGAAGACCGCCGGTCACCCAGTAGATGGGCAGGCCTTCCTCGAGCAATTGATCCACATCCCCGTCTTTGAGTTTCCTGGGATCGGCCAGAAGGGCCATGATCTCTTTGATTCTTGCGATTCGGGCCATGTTGGCTTCATCGGAGACAGCCACGGTGATGTGGTTTTTCCCCTCATCGGTGTCCCCGATGGAAAAGAGGATCACCCGCGGGCTGGCGTCGGCCACGGCCCGCAGGTACTGCTCGATCTCGGATGTGTCGTGGAGGATGTCGGGTGCGCCGATCACCTCTCCCAGGATTTTATCCGGGGCAGGGACCTTATCCGAGGCCGGCAGATAGTCCACGAGCTCTGTCAGGAAAAATTCTTCGGTCGTGTATTCCTTGATTTTTTTTGTGTACGCCTCGTCGACCTTCTGCTGGGCCAGCAGGTGCGGGATGAGAATAATAACGAGACAGAGAATGGCTACCACGAAGTGATTCGCTTTTTTGTGATACATGTTAGCCTCCTTTTGTCATGATTTTAAAAACCACAGAGCAAAGAGTAAAGAAAAAAGATTCAGGACTGAGGTTGTCTTTCTTCAAACCTGACCTCTTTTCAACGGCTGTTGTTCTATTGACGAGATATTTAAAATCAATAAAAATGCAGTTATGAGAAGGATCCATCGGCGCATCCCTCAGCGGAATATTTGCCTGAACATTTACCGGTGAAGTCTTTTGGTCTGATGCCTGTCCTTGTCCTAGAGAAACACAGACTTGGGGAGAGACAAGGAAAGGACGAGATGAAATGAATACAAATGGACATTCTAGGAGATTCGATGATACCCTTGTGACGAGGGGAGCAATTCCCGTGAAACATCTGCTGGGAGTATTGGTGTTCGCCGTTCTGGCTGTTTCGGGAGTGTATTCGAAGAGCGATAAGCCGGCTGTTTGTCTGCATTATCTGGGACACGCCGCGTTTGTGCTGGAATTTGACAACGGTATCTCTGTTCTGACGGATTACGGAAAGTCGCACGCCTACGGACTCGACAGCCCTATCTACGGCTTGGGTTCGCTCAAACCGGACATTTTGACCTATTCCCACCAACATGAAGATCACTCCGGAGGGACCGCTCCGGACGGCACTCGACACGTTCTCTCCGGTAATGAAGGTCTGGATCTCAAGGGACTCCGTATCGTTCCCATCCCCACATACGAACAATCCCTCCTTAAAGCCGATAACACCAGCTACCTCTTCATCTACCGGGGGATCAAAATTCTGCACATGGGGGACTGTCAGGCCTTAATCACGGGGATCCAGGAAAAAGAGACGAGAAAGCGAATAGCGGAAATCTACCCCGATGTCTACGATCTGGTTTTGGTGCCCATCGGCTATGTGAGCGATATCACAGGTCCTGCCGCGGATTTCGTTGCCTTGCTTCAGGCTAAACGGCTGATTCCCATGCATTACTGGAGCCCGAAGGACAAAGAACATTTTTTGGCTGGATTGGGAAAAAAGAAGAGCGGGGCAGGGCTTGCCTTCGATGTCGATGAAATCGACGGGCCGGGGCTGTGTTTGCCGGCATCCGGGGGACTCATCTCTTCGCCAAAGGTCATAAGCTTGACCCCTGCCCCTTATGGTGAACCCCCGCTTTGATACTCCGGATCCAGGAAGAGAGTTGAGGACAACACCGGCGACGGCTATGGAGAATTCGAGGATGGGCAGGCCATATCCGAACAGTCTTTACCTGCGGAAGTTCTCTCTATGGAGCGGGTTTCTGTCCCGAAGATGTCCGTTCTGACCGCACGCGGCAGGGCGCAGGAGCCGGAAATCATACAATGGCTGTGCAACACATGTGTGCTTTCTAATCACTCGAGTCTGTGTGCATTGGATTGAACGGAGACATCACAACAAAGTTTTCAGATTCTTGACGGTTTTCGCCCGAATTGTCAGAGGAGGGAGGCGCAATTCAGCATGGCGTCTCAGAGAACGTTGGCGAGGAGGATGATCATGAAACAGGGATTTATGTTTGGGACAATGCTTGTGTTCGTGCTGGGTGCATTCCTGATCCTCCCGGTCTGCAATCCGAAAGAGGCAAAGATTGGAGGCCGGAACCATACGACACGGATCGAGTCGGAAACATTGACGGAGACAAGAGATATCTTCGTGAATCTTCCGGCAGACTACGAGACTTCCGCAAAAAGGTATCCTGTGCTCTTTGTTCTGGATGGCGAATCCATTTTTGGTTTTGCCGTCGGAGCCGTCGATTTTTTGTCGATTGCCCGCATACCTGAGATGATCGTGGTGGGTATTCCCAATACCCACAGAGAAAGGGATCAGTGGGTATCCTTCCAACCTGACGGCGGATATATCCGTTTCGTGGAATTCCTGAAGTATGAATTGATTCCGTACATCGATGCCCACTATCGAACCCAGCCGTTCCGGATCTTTTACGGTTTCTGCAGCGGGGTGTCGACCTGTCTGTGGACTCTGTTCACCCGCCCGGAGATGTTTGAAGGATACATTGCCTCAGGTGCAGGTTTCGATCAGGCCTGGTGCGATTTCGGCAAAAAGGAGTTGGGGAAATACACGTCGTTGAAGAAGTTTCTATTCGTGACGACCGAAGGAACGACGTTCCGCGCTGAGGGGAACAGAATGTTGAATCATCTCCTGGAGACTTCGGCCCCCCAGGGTTTGAGCTGGAAATGTACGATCATGGAGGGAGAAGAGCATGGTCCGCTGCTGGCCAAGGGGCTTTTTGCCGGCCTGGAATTTATCTTCAAAGACTGGAGGTTGCCCATCGACGTTGCGGCAGAGGGCCCCGATGCTGTCGAGAAATACTACGTGCAGCTTAGCCGAATCTACGGTTTTGAATGTGGAGTGCCGGAACGGCCGGTTCTGGACGCCGGTTTTGGGTTGCTCTACTATCAGGGCAAAGTCAAGGCTGCCGTCGACATATGTCGATTCATGACGGAGAAATATCCGGATTCGCCGGATGCCTTTGAAATCCTGGGTGCAGCTTATGAAAGGAATAACGAGCTGGAGTTAGCCAGACGAAGCTACAGGGTCGCCGTTCAAAAAGCGAAAGATAAATTCGACGGCCGTCTGCTGGCGGGAGGGGCTGCACCGCTTCCCCCACCGCGTTTTATCCGCCGCCTGCCTCGGGGCATTGCAGTTGGCTTTCGCCGCTGTAGTGCTGCCATCACTGGGCGGCCTTATCGCCGCTGTCTTCGGTCTTTATGCGGTTGCTTTACTGGCCAGTGCGGTTGCCGGGGCGGTGGCTAAGCGCTCTCTAGGGGCGGCGCTGTACATTCCTTTGATACTGGCCGGCCTCCACTTCGCCCGCGGGTTGGGATACCTGTTTCCATCTCGCCCGCGTGGTGATCGCCAGAGGGAGACGTGAACAGCTCCTCATCCCCGTCCGTGTTCATAATTAGGGCGGGATTTCGTTATTTTCACCGGATGTTTTGGGTCCCTCTTCTTCGTTTTCTTTGTCAACCTCATAACCAACCTCTCCCAGTTCCTTGATATCATCTCGTTCATAATATCCGAAAATTGGCTGCACTTCGCACTTTAGCCAAATCTTGTGGGGCCACACAGTCTCCGCCGAATCGCCGTGTTGAGATGTCAATCTGGCATATTTTTTGCATTATTGAAATTTGTATCTAATAAAAGGAGCCGAGGCCATGGCAATGACAGGATTACGTGCTTTCGACCATTCGCTGACCATAACAAAGCGTTGGCTGAAAGAACTCCAGGAAGAGCTTCACTCAGAAGATCAGAATGAGACCTATTCTTTACTCGGAGCGGTTCTCAATGCCCTCAGGGATAGACTGACAATTGAGCAGTCAGCCCATTTAGCAGCCCAACTTCCGCTCTTGCTCAAAGGAGCTTTTTATGATCAATGGAAGCCTGCAGAAAAACCACTCAAATACCGCTCCGAACAGGAATTCCTCGACAGGGTGAAGGAGAGTTTTGACAATCCTCGGTGGAATCCCTTGCGCGTCAGCGGGGCCGTATTCAGAGTGTTGGATAAACAGGTCTCCGAAGGCGAGATAGGAAAAGCAAAGCACGAACTCCCTCCGGAAATAGAGAAATTGTGGCCTTAACATCTGAGGATAGAAAGGCACCTCGCTTTTTTTTGGCGAAGTATGCTGAGCTCAAAGGGGGAGTGGATTCTAAGCCCTCAGACGCCAGAAGATAGGTCTGCACTCATTGAGGAATTACTCGAAAAACCATGAGACACAGGGTGATGCGATGAAAAAAACTTTGATGACCGAGCCCCAAGGCTATGACCTCCTGAGCCAGTATGACATTCCTGTGCCTGAATACCGGGTGGTCCATAACGTCGATGAAGCAATTGAAGCGGCACAGGAAATTGGACTTCCCGTGGTGCTCAAGGTGGTTTCTCCCCAGGTAATCCACAAAAGCGATGCCGGTGGGGTGTTGATGATCAGAGAGAAAAAGGATGTGTCCAAAGGATACGCGACTATCAGGAAGAACGTTCGAATGAATGTCCCCGATGCTCAAATCCAGGGCATCATAGTCGAAAAGATGATGACTCAAGGGCTGGAACTCATCATTGGAGGCCGCACGGATGAATCGTTCGGCAAAATTATATCCTTCGGTTTGGGCGGGACCATGGTCGAGATCATGCGAGATTTTGCGCTGCGGGTCTTGCCCGTGCAGAATCACGACATAAAGACAATGATCGAGCAGATAAAAGGCTACAGGCTGATTCAGGGTTATCGGGACCAGCCGCGGGGGGATGAGGAACACCTGGTTGCCGTTATTCGCAAAATATCCAGACTCTTCTATGAAGATCCTTCTATCGCAGAGATGGAAATCAATCCATATCTGCTGTATGAGCAATCGGGCTGCGCGGTGGATGTCCGTGTCTTCACCCAACCTAAAACCGGGCCAGCAAAAAAGAGGCGGCCGCAGGTGCAAGCTTCAATTTTCGAACCCACCTCGATTGCTGTCGTTGGCGCGTCTTCTGATCCGGATAAGCTCGGCTATTCCCTGTTCAGAAATTTACTTGCATTCCCAGGAGCTGTGTACCCCGTTAACTCTCATGCGGAGACCATCCTGTCGAGAAAGGTTTTTTCTAGCCTGGAACAGATACCCCAATCATTGGATATGGCTGTGATCGCCGTGCCTGCCGATAGGGTGCCTCAGGTTATAGAACAGGCAGGAAGAAAAGGCGTGAAGCTGGCGGTGGTAATATCTTCCGGATTCAAGGAGACTGGGGCCAAAGGTGAGGCTCTTCAACACAAAGTCAAGAAGATCGCCGAGCAGAATGAGATCAGAATGATCGGCCCGAACTGTTTGGGCATTGCCCTGCCGCATCATGGCATCAACGCCACCTTTGATCCGGTTACGCCCCCGCGTGGAGCCCTGGCTTTTGTCTCCCAGAGCGGGGCGACGATCACAACCATGGTTGACTGGGCCCTCCAATCCAAACGAGGCTTTTCAGCGGTTATCAGCGTCGGAAATCAGGCCGATCTCCGTTTCGATGATTTCCTTCAGTTTCTGGATAGAGATACCAATACACGAAGCATCATTTTTTACATCGAAGAGATCATGGATGGCGCGAAGTTTTTAGAGACCGCCTCCCTGGTCACCGAGAGAACACCCGTGATCGCTCTAAAGGCCGGCGCATCGGAAAAAGGCCGGGCTGCGGCTTCTTCTCATACCGGGGCACTGGCCGGAAGCCATGATGTGTATCTAGCCGCTTTCCGGCAGGCCGGCATTATTTCTGCGGACTCTCTGAAACAGGCATTTCAGGTAGGAGAACTGCTGGTGTCCGAAGGGTATGCTTGCGGCAGTCAGGGGTTGATCATCACCAATGCCGGTGGATTTTCTGTGCTTGCTTCGGACTATGCCGAAAAGAACGAGATGCACGTAGCTCCCCTGCCTGAGGAGATTCTAAGCGAGCTGAATTCATTTCTCCCTGAAGGATGGAGCCATGCCAATCCTTTAGACTTGCGGGGAGACGCCGACAGTGCGCGTTACGCCAGGGTGTTTGATTTGATGATAGCCAATCAGGAATTCTGGGATATTGTGTTCGTGATCGCGGTCCCCACCGCTGTGCTGGATCCCAAACACCTGGCCCAGGAAATCGTGAGGTTATCCAAGTCCACCCGTAAAATGCTGGTAGCCTGTCTGCTGGGCGGCGACAGTATGAAGAGCGGAGTCAAAGTCCTGGATGATGCCTGTGTACCGAATTTTCAAGAACTCCAGGAAGCATTTGACGCCGTCGGCAAGGCTCTATCGATGCCAAGAAGCGCCCGGCCGACAGAGGATTCAGTTGTAAAATGCGGAGAGTGATAAAAGAAAGATCATTCGTGGAGACATTTTTTGTCTAAGAAGGTCATTAAGTTTCTGAGATCCGATATCTGGACAGTTCAGCTGGAAACCCTGAGCGGGTTGAAGAAGAGCGCCCTTAAATACTTGAAAATTCTCCTGTTCTCATTCCGGAAGCTGTCGCAGGATCAGCTTCTGCTCAGGGCCCCTGCCCTGGCCTTCTTTTCGCTTTTGTCTGTGGTTCCCCTGATGGCCCTGGCCTTCGGAGTGGCCAAAGGTTTCGGCCTTCAAGATGTCCTGCAAACACAGCTCCAGGAACAGCTGGCTCTCCCCGGGGACGTCGAAACCACCATTCTCAACTATGCCCAGACCACGCTGCAGAAAGCCAAAGGAGGCCTGATTGCCGGCCTGGGATTGGTCATCCTTTTTGTCTCGGTCACCTTTGTCCTCAGCAACATCGAGAACTCCTTCAACACGATCTGGGGAGTTCAAAAAGGACGAAGCCTGTCGGCCAAAATCAAAGACTACTTCTCCATGATCTTCATCGGAACCATCCTTCTTCTTATCTCCCTCAGCCTGACCGTGACCATCACCAACATTCCTTCTGTGTTCGGTGCTCTCAATCGTATCATCTCTTTTCTCATCAGCTTAGTGCCCTACACCATCGTCTGGTTTTTGTTCGCCTTTCTGATCGTTTTCCTGCCCAACCGGAAGGTCAGTCTGAAAGCGGGTCTTGTCGCCGGCATCATTTCCGGGACTCTCTACCAGCTGTTTTTGAATTTTTATATACGCCTTCAGGTGACGGTCTCCGTGTATAACGCCATTTACGGTAGTCTGGCGGCCCTGCCTCTTTTTCTGATCTGGCTTCAGATCAGTTGGATTTGCCTTCTGTTCGGAGCCGAGATCTCCTACGCCTACATGAACGTGAAGACCATGGATTTCAAACGAGGCGACAGAAAAATCAGTATCCGCACCCAGAAAATGATTTTGCTAAGGATCGTTCACTACATCGTAAAGAGGTTCGATGACCCTTCAAAATCTCCTCCCTCGACTTCTCAAATCGCTGGAGACCTGGGAATTTCCGGACAGCTGGTCAATCAACTATTGGAGGATATGGTGGATAACGGGTTAATTACCGAGACCGTCAACACAGAGGACGAAGATACGGGCTATCAGCCCGGGCTGACTCCGGACAAGTTGACCGTCCATAAGGTTCTGAAAGCTATGGAAGAAAAAGGGATGTCAGATATTCCCGTGAAAGACGATTTGGAATTCCGCCGCATCAAGAAAATCCTGGCTGAATACGACCGGTTGATGGTTGAATCCTCCGACAATGTCAGGGTCGGAGATTTGGCTTGAAATCGTTAGACGGTACGTCTCTTTCAGAATATCAAGGTCAGAATTAATGCAGCCAGGAAGATAAAAATCAGGATGTTTATCAATCTCCCCAATGGATATCCACCGATGAATCCAAGAAGCCATAAAATCATAAAGTACAGCCAACATCCACTTTCCTCCTTTCCTCCGGAATGAGGCCGTCTCACCCGGAATTTTTTGCCTGGGAAATGGCGATAGCGATAGCCCTGCCTTCTTTCATTCCATCGTCCAAAAGGGCATTGGCGGTTTCGATGGCTTTTTCCCTGACATCTTTATCCAGATTTTTCATGGAGTCCGGATAGTTGTTTTTATCCCAGGGCATGGTCGTTTCCTTTTGTATTAATTCTTTCTGCCCAGCAAGAATCAGCACCTATTTGCAGGCTCTTTCTCCACTCTTCCACTTCTTTTTCCGCTTCCTCTTTGACTTTACCGTATCTATCCTGAATGAGCCCAACTAACTTGTCTTTATTGCCCTCCACAACAGCCAAGTCGTCATCGGTCAGCTCTCCCCATTTTTCTTTTACCTTTCCCTTCATGTTTGTCTATTTTCCTTGAATCGAGTCCCAGTTCATTTTTGTTCTCCTTTCCAAATTTAAAATATGCCGCCTTCATTCGTAGGATCGGCTCTCAGCCCGGTCGCAAGCGCTTCCTTTTCCTTGTCCTGCTGAAGTTATTGCCCTGAACATTTCGGCTTGCTCATCATTGGATAAATGCTATAAACATACCATTTTAAATTCTCACAAGCAGGCAAGACGATACCTGAAAGTAACGCTTGATCAGGGAAGTTAAGTTACCATCCGGGCAGGAATTTTCAAAGAGAATGAGACGGTCAAGTTACCGAAATAATCGGATATGTCTTTACAGAGATCTCTTCTCAAAAACAAGCACATCCTAATTTTGGCACAATTTTTGCTCATTAATTAATTTACTGTTTTCTGTTATCACTGGAGCGCAAGTTGATCTCGCGATACTCTTGCACTACCTAAAGGAAAATGGATTATTCAATAAGCTTGATTTAAAAAGGAGAAAGAAATGCTTGCCTGGATTTTGATCTTTTTTGTGATCGCTCTAATCGCGGCTGTATTCGGGTTTACAGGAATTGCCGTATTCGCCGCAGGAGTCGCCAAAATCCTGTTTTTTATTTTCCTGGTGCTATTCATTGTGGCTTTGCTGATCCGAATTTTTCAAGGAAGGTGAACAGTCGTAATCGAGGGGTCCAAACTTCAGGCTGGATTGCTTGTCTGGTGGGTGAATAAACAGCAATTTCCAAAATGATTGAGGAGGTTAACCATGGCCAAAATCGCCGTTATCATCGACGACATGTTCGAGGATGTGGAATACGCGAAACCGGCGGAGGCTTTTCGAAAGGAAGGACATGAGCTGGTCCACATAGGAGTCAAAGAAGGTAAAAGAGTCAAGGGAAAGAAACAAGGAACGGAAGTTCGCATCGATAAATCGGTCAGGGATGTGTCCCCCGATCAATTCGATGCCCTCTTGATTCCGGGAGGGTACAGCCCCGATCGCCTGCGGGCGGATGAAGACGCCGTTGTCTTCACCAGAAAATTCTTGGACAGCGGCAAACCCATTTTCTCCATATGCCACGGCCCCCAGCTTTTGATCTCGACGGACCGGATAAGAGGGAGGAAGCTGACCGGATGGAAATCCATCGTCCAGGATATCAAGAACGCCGGGGCACTTTATGAAGACAAAGAGGTGGTTGTGGACGGGAATCTGGTATCCAGCCGACAACCTTCGGATATTCCGGCCTTCGTTAAGGCCGCTTTGGATAGACTGGATTGAGCAGGTTGTATCTCGATTTTCATTTTGATTTTTACACCGACAGCCCGCTTTTTTCTGGATTGGAGCCGGCCTCGGAGTCCTGTACACCAATCCGGAGGGAAAGCTGGACTCAGAGACTGACCTGGTAGCCAATCTCCTTTTCGGATTCGGTATCAACACCATCAGCTCCTTAACTCCATATGTTCAGGCAAAATACATCCTGAAAGATGAAAATGTACTTGTTCTGGGACTAGGATTGAGGTTTTGAATGCACGCTTCACCAAATCATAAAAGAGGATGGAACAAATGATCCTTGTTGCCTTAATCGTCGGTTCGGCCTTGCTTTTCTTCGGAAGAAAACTCTTCTGGCTTTTTGTGGCTGCGGCAGGATTCGCTGCCGGCTTTACCTACGGTCCCCTGCTTTTTCATGTGGAATCCACAGGCATGGCCCTGTTGATCGCATTGATCGCAGGGCTTGTAGGGGCACTTTTAGCTGTCCTCCTGAAAGGGGTGGCGATCGCTGTCAGTGGATTCATCGCCGGAGGGTATGCCGCTGTTGAGATAATGCGCATTCTGGGAGCGGTTATTCATCTGAGAGTCTGGATAATATACCTCGTAGGAGGTATTCTGGGCGCCGTGCTCCTTTTTCTCATCTTCAACTGGACTTTGATTATCCTTTCGTCCCTCCTGGGGGCGGCCGTCATCGTCCATTCAGTGTCCCTGCGTTTCCCAATGGAATTTTTGCTCCTTATCGGTCTTACCGTTCTGGGCATTTTCGCTCAAGCGGAGGTCCTGCGGCGGGAAAAACATGAAAAACTCAAGAGAACTCATTAATACATAAAGGAAGCGGGCTTAAGTTCACCGTCTCCGCACCGAGGTGCGATTTATCCGGAACAACGGATCGTAGGCGACGACTATCTATTCGCTCCGGTCACGAAAAGGACGAAGGAGAGAAAATGAGCCCTCTTTCTTGTATGTTAGGGCTTTGCATGAGCCAATTCCTGAATCGGTCGTGGACCTGCAAATTGACTTCAAGGGATCATGATGAGCTGCGGAGGATATTTAAGTTTTGCGGGTTCCGGCCATGGCCTGGGCATGGTTGAGGGCGGCAACCAGGACGACTCCGCCCAGAATGTTGCCGATCAATGTAGGGATAAAGAATCGCAATATGCTTTCTCCGAGGGATGTGTTCCCGGCCAGAATCACATAAAAGATTTCCGTAGAACCGGCGATGATATGAGAGAACCCCCCCAATCCCACCAGATAGGTGATGATTATGATGATCACGACCCTAGCCGTTTCGGCCGCAGGCAAAAGCCAGACCATTAAAGCGATGAGCCACCCGGCCAGGATTCCCTTGATCAATGTCGTCCAGAACCCCAACCTCAATGATTCTTCTCCGATCAAAAGAAAGACCGCATTGATTTCCTGTCCGAATACATCTGTTCCCCAAATAATCAGAGCAAACAGAAAAATTCCAACCAGGTTGGCTGCTAAAACAACGATCCAAAGTCTCATGACAGGCAACACATAGGAGAGAGACCTCTTTTGAAAAAGAGGAAGAACAGCGGTGAGAGTGTTTTCCGTGAACAGCTGCTGTCGCCCCAAAATCACGACTAAAAAACCGATTGTGTAGCCAAAATTCGTAACGAGAGGCGACCATACGGCCAGGGTAGGCATATAGGCCGTGATGAGCGCCTTTCCCAGGAGGGAAAGCCCCATAGAAAGTCCGGCGGCCAGACCAGACCACCATAGAGCTGCGGGATGGCGGGACAGTTCGTCCTCTCCCTCCTTACGAATCGATTCATGGACGATCACTGCACTGATGGCCGCACGTTTGGTGATTTCATCCTTCTCGGATTCCTTGAGTTCAAGTAGATCTTGCTCTTCTTCTGTCATCATATATTCCCTTGTCCTGGCCTCACCGCTGGATTACAAAACTTCAGGCTTCTTCTATCAAGACTTGTCTTTGTTCTCGGGATTTTGGCCGTTCTCCAAAGTCGATTCTTTTGATGTCTTCCCAGAAATCTTTCCCCAAGCGGATGCGATAAAATCCCTGGAGTATCTCCCGGGAGTTTTGACCGCTGCGGCCATGACGGCTTTGGAGATGTTTGCGGTCGAAGTCATCACGATCTTACTGAGCATACGGGCGGCCTCCAGTGTTGCGGAAGTACGGATAACGCCTTTTTCTCTCTGGGTTAAGCTGGAACAGTAGGATTTGGCGATGGCGCCGACGCGGAGGGTGAGGTAGGCATTGGCCGCACCGGTGATGAGCGAATTGGTGACGATTCCGGCTACTTTGCTCATTCCCGGCACCGATGCGCTGAGTGAGGTCCCCATAACGCTGGTTATGACGGGCTCGATCTGCCGGGAGACATCGATTTCGTTCAATTCCTCGGCGATGAAGGCGGTGCCGGCGACATTGGCGTAGAGCTGTATCATTTCTCTTAAAGATGGCCTCTGATAATAAATCATAGCTACCTTCCATACCATCCTGATCTGCGCCAGAAGAACGGTGAACGCGTCCAGGCGCCCCGACTGGGATATGGCCGTTGAAATGAAGACCATACTTGCGTTTTTACTTATGAGACGATCCGCATGTCCACCCAAAAGTTTGAGAGCACTCTCCAAATCCGACAGATTTTCCAAAGAGACCGACTGAAGGTGAACGTTTGGTTTCAAACGTTTGGAAAGCCGGGAGATATAGGCCTGGTATTCCGGAGATGATGTTGTTTCGGGTGGATTGAGCGCTGCGGGAAGGCGGAAATAGTAGTATATGGGAAGGCCGATCATCAAAATATACAGGGATAGGAGCGCCCATAACGTAATTTTTCCGAAATGGGGATTGACGGTTCGGGCCAAGCCCACGATTTGGGCGGTTTGGTTGATCACAAACAGGGTAAATAGAAAAAGAATGAAAAGGCTTGCCACCAGTAGAATTTTTCGGGTGATTCGAATCATGTCTTTCGCTCCCTTCTGCGCATGGCCTCTATCCATTTCTTTTTTGATACTTTACTAACCTTGCATTTATGGCGACGATGACCGTGCTTATGGACATCACCAGAGCTCCGAGGGCCGGCGGCATCACGAAACCGAATTTATAAAGCACGCCCGCTGCCAGAGGAATGGCTATGACGTTGTAGCCCGTCGCCCAAGCCAGGTTCTGTTTCATCTTCCTGCGGGTGATACCGGAAAGTGAGATGACATCCACGGCATCGCGGGGATCGTTGTTCACCAGAACCACATCCGCCGTCTCCACCGCCACATCCGTGCCGGCCCCGATGGCGATCCCGACATCCGCCTGAGCGAGAGCCGGGGCGTCATTCACCCCGTCTCCCACCATGGCCACTCTTTTTTTCTGCTCCTGAAGCTCTTTGATTCTTTCAGATTTCTGATCGGGGAGAACCTGGGCAAAATAGGTGTCGATTTCCAGATCTTGAGCCACGTGTTTGGCGGTGGCTTCGTTATCGCCGGTGATCATGACGATCTCGAGACTCATTTCTTTCAACCTCTTGATGGCCTCTCTGGACTCGTCTCTGATCATATCGGCCATAGCAATAATCCCCAGCAGGCGGTCCTCCGCAGCAACAAAAACGACGGTTTTCCCCTGGGAAGCGGCCTCCCCGGCCTTTTTTTCCCCCTCATCGGATGAGACCTTCGCCTCCTCCAGTATGCCGCTATTGCCCACATAAACGATCTCTCCCCCGACATGGGCCCTGGCTCCCTTTCCGGGCATGGCTTTGAATTTATCCGCTTGAGCCAGTTCCAGATTTTTCTTCTTGGCCTCCTGAACAATCCCTCGCGCGATGCTGTGCTCAGAGTTGCTCTCGACGGAGGCCGCCTTTCTCAAAAGATCATCCTTATCTGTTTTGCTCAGGGTTATGATATCCGTGACCCCGAATTCCCCTTTGGTCAGGGTCCCCGTTTTGTCGAAGACCACAGCCTCCAGATTCCAGGCGCTTTCAAACGCAGTTCTATTCCTGATCAGAAGCCCGTTTTTAGCCGACAATGCCGTGATGACGGCGATCACCAGGGGAATGGCCAAGCCCAGGGCGTGCGGGCAGGTGATGACCATGACCGTCACCATCCGCTCCAGGGCAAAAACGAATTCCTTCCCGATTACCAGCCAGCTCACCAGAGTTATTGTTCCCACCGAGAGGGCGATCATCGTCAGCCAGAAGGCCGCTTTGTTGGCGAAATCTTGGACCCGGGATTTGCTCTCTCCGGCCTTTTTCACCATATCGACAACCTGAGCCAGGTAGGAGTCCTTGCCGGCTTTGGTGACTTCAACTTTGAGCGCGCCCGTTCCGTTGACCGAGCCTCCGATGACCTGGTCCTTTTCCTTTTTCCTTACCGGCTCGGACTCCCCTGTGATCATCGAGACATTGATCTCGGATTCCCCTTCTGTAATCCGTCCATCCACCGGTATTTTCTCACCCGGTTTGACGAGCACCAGATTCCCTTCCTCCAGCTCTGCGATCCTGACATCCCTTTCGGTGCCGTCCTCCTCGATCAGATGGGCTTTTGACGGCATCATTTTGATCAGCTTTTCCAGAGCCATGGATGCGCCCATGACCGAACGCATTTCGATCCAGTGACCCAGGAGCATGACATCGATCAGTGTTACGAGCTCCCAGAAAAACACCTTTCCCGGAAGGCCGAAGACGACCGTGCTGCTGTACCCGTAAGCCACGGTAATGGCCAGCGCAATGAGGGTCATCATGCCGGGCTGTTTCTTTTTCAGTTCGTCGATCAGGCCTGTGAGAAAGGGCCAGCCGCCGAAAAAGAAGACGAAGGAGGAAAGGCCGAACAGAATGTACATATCTCCCGGGAAGCGAATATCTGCCCCCACCAAAGATTGGATGAGAGGGGAAAGAATGAGAACAGGGACAGTAGCTGCTAGAGAAAACCAAAGCCGCCTCTTGAAATCCTCCATCATGTGTTCGTGGTGATCCTGATGATTGTCATTGTGTCCTGCATGCTCGTGGCCATGATGATTGTCGGAACCGTTTGTATCCATTGCTAAACCTCTTATCTAATATTTATCACAATTGTATTAAAAATAAATCTACGCAAGGATCGAACAGGACAAATCCATTTCACTCTTTTTTAGGCGAAGGCGATGTCTGATCTTTAGTCCTATTAAATGATTAAGCAATAAATATACCATCATTCTTTCTGTTTTTCGGGTGTGAAAGGGGTAAATAACAGACGGAAAGGCGGCTATAGCGGGTGATTATGTCTTGCCCGATAGTATTGAGTCCCGTCAAACGGGAAAAGTAAAAACGGGCTGAGTTGAGAAATATCACCCGATCCCGTTTCAAATCAGGCGAATAATGAATGTCCTTTTTTATAAGACTTATCCGAACAAGATCTGGCACAATTCTTGGATATGTAAACAGCAGTATGTTTTTTATCGAATTGCTGCTGGCATTGGTGATCGCCTTCACTGTCAGTTTCATATTCGCTTTTGGATTTCGGCGCAGCGGCTTGTGGCCCAGTTTTTTGCTGTTCTTTCTCATCATTTTTCTGTTCACTTGGGCGGGGGGAGTCTGGCTGTATCCGGTAGGACCGACCATAAAAGGTGTTTTCTGGGTGCCTTTCCTGGTAATGGCGCTTCTTGTCGCCCTCTTTATGGCAGCGGCCACGCCCCGCACTTATTTGCCGCCCCGCACGAGCGAAAGCCGAAATCTCAGGCAGGCCAGACGCAGGGAGGTGAATGCATTCCTCGGCCTTTTTTTCTGGATCCTGGTGGCGATCCTCATTGGTGCCATAGCGGTCCGCTATCTGCTTTAGATAATCGGGAAAGGAGACAGTCATGGGAAGATTAGACGAAAAAGTGGCTATCGTCACGGGTGGCGCGATGGGGATAGGCTGGGCGACCTGCTATCTCATGGCCAAAGAAGGCGCGCGGGTTGCCCTCACGGACATCGCGGTTGAAGAAGGTGAACAAAAAGTCGAACTTCTGAAAGAAGAGACCGGAAATGCCTCCTTCTGGCATCTGGATGTTTCGGATGAAGAGGACGTTGTCCGTGTCTTTTCTGAAATCAAGCAGATGTGGGGAAAGATAGATGTCCTGGTCAACAATGCGGGAATTGCGGGTGTGGATAAAGCCACACATGAAATCACTTCCGAGGAATGGAATAAAGTCCTTTCCGTCAATCTGAACGGCGTATTTTACTGCACCAAGCATGTCGTTCCCCAAATGAAACAAACAGGAGGGGGAAGCATAATTAATATATCTTCTATATACGGAATAATCAGCGCACCTGACCTTCCCCCTTACCATGCGTCCAAAGGAGCGGTGCGATTGATGTCGAAAACAGATGCATTGATCTATGCCAAAGATGGCATCCGAGTCAACTCCGTTCACCCGGGGTATATCTGGACTCCTTTAGTTGCAGACCTGGCCGGCAAATCCGAGGAGGGAGAAGAGGCTTTCAGGGAAAAACTGAACAGCCTTCATCCCCTTGGACACATTGGAGAGCCAATGGATATCGCCTATGGAATCATCTATCTGGCATCCGATGAATCCAAATTCATAACGGGCAGCGAACTGGTCATCGACGGCGGCTACACCGCCCAGTAGAATACCATCAGTTTGAAGCGCTGCCTGCAGCGAGACAGGCTCTCTTTTTGAAACTCACCCCTGGATTCCTCACAAATGAGACCGGTTTTCAGACTATATTTGTCCGGTCTGATTTTGCGAATCTTGCTGGGACTTCCGCCTTTTTTTGTGCTCTTTCTCCTGCCGGTCTTGTTCGTCTTTTTTGCGTTTTTGGATATCTTTGGCAAACTGGTGGGCTTTATCTCCTCCGGCATCCGCCCGCCTCTTGTCCAACTCTCCGAGAGATTCTGAACGACCGTATATCACCAGCGTGTCCCCGGAGTAGATCTCCGTGTCTGCTCCAGGAACCCCCACATAACCGCCATCACTCCTGATTATGCCCAGTATGGTTATCCCTTCATCAGGAAGCCGGCATGACGCCAGTGTTTTACCTTCCAGCCAGTCTCCTTTCTTAACGTGGAGTTCGGTAACGGCATAATCCCCTGACAGTTTGAGGAGGCCTGCATAATCGCGGGTATCCAGATCCGTCCATTTGCCCAGTGCCCATTCTATAGCGTGGGAGAGGGTTTTGTTGATTGGCTTGCTCTTGGTCAACAAAGCCAGAGCGATAACACCTGCAATCAGCCACACCACTCTGTCTAATCGGGCACTTTCACCGCCATCAGAACCTAATGTCAGGATTAAAGAGATGATAATGGTCATCAGTCCCGCACTGCGGAGCGTCATCAAGAGGAGAATAATTCTGCGGCGGATGGGATGATCCACCACCTTGCTCGATTCCGTTGTGGTAAAGCCGGTGCCGGTAAACGCCGACCTGGCCTGAAACCGGGCCGCTTCTTCCGATAGCCCGGTCAGAGTCAGGGCGATCGTGGCGAATTTGGTGATCACGAGTGACAAACCCAGGACGGTGAGAAAGGCGACGACGCCGACTATCCCCAACATAACCTATCCTCCAAAATAATCCTTTTTTCAGATGTCCAATTTTCAAAATCCCCTGTATGGCTGGACAAAGACCTCACTGACCGACCGGTCTACCCTCCAGCCAGAGAGAAAAAATTACGCGTCGCTCTGACATTCCGGACAGAAATAAGTAGTCCGGGAATTGACTTTAATCCTGCTCAGTTTGCCATGGGAGCGAGGGCATTTGCCCTTCTCCTCTCTCCGGGGGAGAAGATATGAGGACGGGAATTTCGTCGGATCGGCCCGGCATTCAATGGCGGTTTTCAATACCTCCTTCATTGTGTTGAACAGGGATTTCAGCTGTCTCTCCTTCAAATCCGCGACTTTGCTCTTAGGATGTACGCGGGCCTGGTAAAGAATTTCATCCGTGTAAATATTACCCAATCCGGCTATCAACTCTTGTTTCATCAAAGTCGATTTTGCGTTGCCTTTTCTGGACTTCAAGGTCCTCTTGAATTCATCCCATCCCATCTCTCCGGCGTCGGGCCCCAGATTTTTTTTTGTGATGAAATGGTCCAGATCTCCGTTGAAGAGCGCCACCTCACCCAGCATTCTCTGGCTGACATAAGCCAGGTGGTAACCGTTCGTAAAGCTCAGAAGGACCCGGGCGTGGTTAGGGCGAACCTTCTTATTTTTGTAGTATTTGAGAAATCCGGTCATTCCGAAATGGAATACCAGCCACTTCCGGCTTTCCAGATTAGCCAGGAGGTATTTTCCGTGTCTGCGGGAGTGATGCAGCTTTTTCTCGATCAAGGTCCTCTTTAATCCCCGGATGGAGATCCCTTCGAGTACCCTCTTGTCGTCCACGTCCATGTCCTGGATCGTTTTGTGCAGAGAGGTGGCGTCCAAATATTCTTTAAAGATCTCCACATCAGGAAGCTCGGGCATGACTGTAAACCTCCCTACTCCAGCAGGAAGCCGCGGCTTCTGTTCCTGAAGCTCTTGAGCTGGTTTCCCAGATTTTTCAGATTTCCTTCGACTTCTTCGTACCGTATCTTCCAGGTTGCATCGCTGGATGCCGCCGTCTCCTTGACCGCTTTTTCTGCCTCCTTCAGACCCAGGCGGAGCTCATCGACCTGCCGCCGGTAGTCGATATCCGGTTCCCAGCCCGATTCTTCGATCTGGAATTCGATCGAGTTTATCTCCTCTTCCATCTCTCGAATCAAACCTCTAATTTTTCGTTCAAAGTAATCTCTGGATTTGCCGTCCATATCTCCTCCTTTGGTGCTGAGCCCTATTTGTGTGACTGAGGGGCTTTTCAGCATCAGCCGCTGAACAGCCGGGATAAGGTACGGCCCGGATGTTAGCCTGCGATTTTATTCTCCTTCTGTGAGTATTTTTACGAATTCATTCTCATCGAGCACGCGAATCTCTCGTTTTTTTGCCCGATCCAGCTTACGGCCCGGGTTTTTGCCCGCCACTACAAAATCCGTCTCGTCGCTGATGCTGGAGGTTGCCTGCCCGCCTTTGTTTTCGACCAACTCCTCGGCTTCCTCACGGGTGTAATTTTCGAGCTCGCCGGTGAAGACAAAGATTTTTCCTTCAAGGGATAGGTCCGCTCGACCAGTCAGTTCCTCCTCCACCTCCACCCCCGATTCCCTCAAGCGCCGGAGAACGTTCAAGTTTTCTTTCTGGCTGAAGAAACGGTGTACGCTCAAAGCGATCTCAGGCCCGATTTCTCGGATGTTTTGCAATTCCTCTTCTGTTGCTATCATCAGGCGTTTCAGGCTCCTGAAATTTCTGGCCAACACGCGGGCTACATGACTGCCGACGTAACGGATCCCCAGGGCGTAGAGAAACCTGTGGAGTGAAGGGTTTTTGGCTTCCCGGATAGCCCTAAACAGGTTTTGGGCTGATTTTCTTGCGAATCCCTCGAGATCCATGAAGTCATCTTCGTCGAGCCGGTAGAGATCAGCGATGTCTCTGACCAAACCCCGATCGACTAGCTGTGCGACGATCTTTTCGCCCAAACCTTCGATGTTCATCGCATCCCGGGAGGCGTAATGCCGGAGATGACCTCTGAGTTGGGCGGCACAGGAAAGTCCGGCCGGACAAAAGGTATAGGCCCCTTCGCGCATTACCTCAGACCGGCATACCGGGCAAGTATCGGGCATGGAGAACTTCTCACCTCTTTTTTTACCCGGCTCCCTGATTCTTTCGATGACTTCAGGAATGACGTCTCCCGCCCTGGCAACCCGCACTTTGTCGCCGGGCCGAACGTCTTTTCTCAACACTTCGTCCTCGTTGTGAAGGGTAGCACGGCTCACGGTCACTCCGCCCACATCCACCGGCTGAAATAGGGCGACGGGGGTCAATATTCCTGTTCTGCCCACCTGAACCACGATATCTTCCAGCCTGGTTACTTCTTTCTTGGGGGGGAATTTCCAGGCCAGCGCCCAGCGGGGACTCCGCTGCCGGGTTCCCAACCGCTCTCTTTCCGCCAAATCATCCAACTTGATGACCACGCCGTCGATTTCATAGTGAAGATCCTCCCTCTCCTCCTCCAGCTTTCTGTGGAAACTCTGAATCTCCGAAAAAGAGGTGCATTTTGTGTTGAGAGGATCCGTTTTCAGGCCCCATCTCGGGAACTGCTGCAGCTCCTCCCAGTGGGAGGAGAAGGTGATGCCCTCGATGCGGAGAATTTCATAGAAGACAATGTCCAGCGGCTTGTCCGCCACTTTTTTGGGATCGAGCTGTCTCATGATGCCGGCTGCGGTATTGCGCGGGTTGGCAAAGGGTTCTTCGCCTCTCTCTATCCGCTTCCTGTTCAATTTTAGGAATTTGCCCTTGGGCATGAAGACTTCGCCCCGCAAGGCCAAAAAAGCGGGGATTTTGTCGCTGTTCTGTTTCTGCAGTCTCATGATCACAGGGCCGACGGTTTTGAGGTTTGGCGAGATATCTTCTCCCTCCGTTCCGTCGCCCCGAGTGGCTCCGTATTTAAAAATTCCGTGCTCATAAACCACCTCTACGGATAAACCGTCGAATTTCGGCTCCAGGGTGTAGCTGACACTCTTTTTCCCAATGTTCCTGCGAATGAAGTCATCGAAATCTCTGGCCTCGTCTTCGTTCAAGGCGGTATTCAGACTGAGCATGGGCAATGTATGGCTGACTTTCTTCAGCTTATCCAGGGGCGCTGCCCCGATCTTTTGCGTCGGCGAATTTTCGGACCGCAGCGCGGGAAAAGCTTCCTCCAGATTCTGGAGCCTGCGGAAGAGCTTGTCATAGACGGCATCGGATATGCGCGGTTCGTGCTTGATGTAGTAGAGATAATTGTGGTACTCGAGTCCTCCACGGAGGGCCTCCACCTCTTCGCGGGCCTCCTCCTCGGTCAAATTGTCCAAATTTTTGAATTCTGTTTTGGGTTTTTTCTTGAAGTCCACTGACCTTTCACCTTCTCATGCTCTCCGGATGAGTTTTTTGAGCTCCTTCCAGCTTCGAGTATTCAGCACATCTGCGGGCTCCAGCCATCCACGACGCGCCTGTCCGATTCCATATTTCATAAAATTCAGATCATCTATTCGGTGGGCGTCGGTGGAGACGGCCACCTTGACTCCTGCCTCTTTGGCCATTTTGCAGTAGGTATCATCGAGGTCCATGCGGTCTGGGTGGGCGTTGAGCTCCAGAAAGCATCCCCTTTCGACCGCGGCGCGGATAATTTTTTCCATGTCTATCGCATATGGGGACCGCTCGTTGATCAGACGCCCTGTCGGATGACAGAGTATGTGGAAATGAGGATTGCCCATGGCCCGGATAACCCTCTCGGTCTGTTTTTCCCTGGACAGGTTGAATTTGGAGTGGATAGAGCAAAGGACCAGGTCCAGCCTGGCCAGGATGGCGTCGGGCAGGTCGAGTGAGCCGTCCTCCAGTATGTCCAGTTCGATCGATTTCAGGATCAGGATGTCTCCTTGCTTATCGTTGAATCGCCGGATGTCATCGATCTGCCGGCTCAGTCTTTTCTTGTCGAGGCCTCTGGCTACGGTGACGTGCTGGGAATGGTCGGTGACGGCCAGATATTCATAGCCTTTTTCCAGGGCTGCCGCCGCCATTTCTTCCAGGCTGTAATGACCGTCGGTCGCCTTGGTGTGGACATGCAGGTCCCCCTTGATTTTTTCGAGTGTGATCAAACGAGGCAGGGCTCCTTTTTGGGCCGCTTGGACCTCACCTCGGTTTTCCCTGAGCTCAGGCTCTATGTAAGGAAGGTCGACCTTCGCATACACTGATTTCTCTGTTTGCCCGCCGATTCTTTTTTTTCCTTTAAACACGCCGTACTCGTTGAGTTTGAGCTTTTTTTTCGCCGCCATCTTCCGGATGGCGATGTTGTGCTCCTTGGATCCCGTGAAATAGATTAGTGCCGCCCCGAAGCTCACTTGATGGACAACCCGCAAATCGACCTGCAACCCGCGCCTGAGAATCACCGAGGATTTGGTTTTTCCCTTGGCCAGTACTTTTGCCACATCCTCATAATCCACAAACCGGTCCATGATATCGGCGCTTTTTTTGCACGTAGCCAGAATGTCAAGGTCCCCCACTGTCTCTTTGCGTCGCCTGTAGCTTCCCGCCACAGTAATAACCTTGACCCCCTCAACACGTTTCAAATAGTGGAGGAGCGGACCCGCGATCTGTTCGGCTACAGCCAGCTTAAGGCGCTCTGTTCCCGACTTCTGCTGCCTTTCCATCCGGTCAATTTCTTCGAGAATTCCCAGCTCTGACTTTTCCCCAAATCCCGGAAGGCTCCGGATTTTTCCGTGTGTGGCGGCTGTTTTCAAGTCCTCTACAGAACGGATGTCCAGCTCCTGATGGATTTTTTTTACTTTTTTGGGACCCAAACCCTGAATGTGCATCATAACGCTGAGTCCGGCCGGAACAGAGGCTTCCAGTTCAGTCAACAGAGAGAGTTTTCCTGTCTTGACGATTTCTTCGATTTTTCCCGCCAAATCTCTGCCGATCCCTTGGATTTTGGCCAGATCTTCCCCCTTGTCCACCATATCCGCGAGTTTTTTGGAGAGAGCACCCACAGTGCGGGCAGCACTCCGATAGGCCCTGATCCGGAAGGGGTTGGCGTCCTGAATGTCGAGGAGATCCGCGATTTCGTTGAATATATCGGCCACATCGGAGTTATGAACGGGCATTCTATCGATCCTCGATCATGGATTTCAAAAGCAGGGCGTCCTTAGGGGCGAATCCGGATTCGTCATTGTCAAAATAGACGAAAATCTCGGACACGTCTTTGACCCACGCCGAAAGAGCCCCTGCCCAGCCGGCAAGAGCTTGCACGCTGTACTTGCCCCTGTACGGGCCATCCGATCCGTGCAGACGGATGTAGATAAAGTCTGCGGTGATTTCCCGGGGTGACTCTCTCCGGTCGAAGTCGTATATGCAGAAGGCCGCGCCTCTTTCCATGAGCAGGTTGTACACCCGTTCATCGAACCAGGATGGGTCGCGAAACTCAATGGCGTATCGGTATCCATCCGGCAATGTGTCCAAAAACGATTTTAACCGGTCAGGATTGACTCCCCAATTCGGGGGAAGCTGGAACAGTATAGGACCGAGACTTTTTTCCAGGATGCTGACTTTTTCAAGAAAATTCGCAACGGGTTTATGGGGATCCTTCAGTTTTTTCATATGGGTGATGTAACGGCTGGCCTTGACGGAAAAGATAAAATCTCCACTCGCAGTCTTCTTCCAATCTCTCAGTGTTTTTTCTTGGGGCATTTTATAGAATGTATTGTTGATCTCCACCGTAGAGAAATTGGCCGTATAGTGGGAAAGGTATTGATTGGATGGGATGTTTTCCGGATAGAGCGGGCCTTTCCAGTGCCCATAATGCCACCCGGAGGTCCCGATATGAATTGTGTCAGCTTTCACAGGAACCCCCTTTTATCCCGTTCGGTCTCCTCGCCATGATTTTTCTCTAGTTTTCTTTTTCAACGCTGGATTAATCCCCCCACTCCCGATCTAAGGGGATTGGGTTCACTCCAGCAGAAGCCACTCATTTTTCAATATGGAGATAACGGCTTCCATCATCTCTTCCACCTTTTTTTCTGCATTCACTTCCTTGGTTATGTCCGAATGATTCGACTGGAAGTAAGTCGCCACAGGGGCGGTCTGTTGTTCATATTCCAAAATTCTCCTGTTCACCACCTCTAGCTTGTCGTCCTTGCGATTGCGGACCTTGGCCCCGCACCTCTTGCAGGTCCCCCCCATGTACGGGGGATCGGAATTCACGTGATAGGCTGCGCCACACTGCGGACAAAGCCTGTGGCCGGTCAATCGCTTAAGGGAAACGGCATGCGAGACATTCAAGATTATCACTTGAGACAAGGTCATATCCCTTTCGTCCAGCAAGGCGAAAAAAGGCTTGAGCTGCTTCATCCTCCGGGGAAAGCCGTCGAATATCACCAATGAACCTCTCTTCTTATCAAGGTCCTCCCTGACCTTATCCGTTACAATCGGCGTGGGAACGAGTTGTCCCTTCCTGATATAAGGCTCGATTTTTTTTCCCAAATCGCTCTGCTTCGTGACTTCCTCCCGGAGCAGTTGACCTGCGATGAGGGAATCCACTCCGGTTATCTGCTGCAACTTGTTGGCAACGGTGGATTTCCCGCTTCCGGGGGGGCCGAAGAGAATGACGACTTTCTTTTCCTCAAACATATCTTCCTCCCTCACTGAGCTTATTCATCGTTCAAACAGCCAGGTCCTCCTTGTCATTATCTGTGCGCAGAACCTCGAATCCGGATACGATGTCCAATAGCTCTGCCGTGATGGTCTCCTGCCTAAGATGTTGATGACGGTTTCTCAGCTCTTCCAGCCGCTCCTCTATATTTTTCTCGGCGGCCTGCATGGAGGCCAATCGACTGGCATTTTCGCTGGTCAGGGATTCCACAGCCGACTTGTATAGGGTTAGAAAAAAATAATGACGGGTGAACGACGCGAACAGCTGCTCCCACGGCATGGTAAAGGCCGGCAGAACCCGCGAAGGCCATTTCTTGAATTGCAGACTCCGAAGCCAGGTAAGATCCAGAGGATAGAGATAGCGCATGTGAGGTTCGTAGGCGGTACCGGACTCTGGACGGTTGAAAAAGACGATGATTTGATCGGCTCTCCCCTTTTCCCTCCATCCTTCAATGCGGATGAGTACCTCCTGGACCACTGAGGTGACATCCACCATAGAGCCGAATGCCGCGATGTGGTCTTCGACTGGCTGTCCCCTGTTCTGGAGTCCGTCGACCAATTTCCTTCCCAAGGCTAATAGGGTTCTCTGCTCCTCGGGTATGCCCAATTCATCCATTTTTGCGATCGCGAATGAGGCGATGTGCTCGTTGAACTGGCCCACCATCCCCTGTTCGGAGCCGATCACCACTGCGGCCGTGCTGCCAGAGAGTTCAGACTTGATCGAGTCCGTCTCAGGCATGTTCTTCATCAGCACTTGAAATCCCAACTCCATGCTGCAACTGTAATCGCCCAATGAGTCCACTGCTTCTTCATACTCTCGGATATTGACGGCGGCCAGGGCTTTCATGGTCTTGACGACAGAGAGAAGATCCTGGGCACTTGCGATCTTTCTGTTCAAAATCTGCAATTGTTCCATAGCGTCATTCCCTTAGACCCTGAATGGCTTCCCGGGCTGATTGGAGGATGGCCTCCTGATCCTCCTCGTCCAGTTGTTCGCCCTCTTCGATCTTGCCGGCAAGTTCAACGTGCTTCTCCGCCATGATCTGTCTTATCTTTTCTTTTGCCGATGCGATTTGACCGATGTCCAGCTCATCGAAAACCCCCCCGTTCACCGACACCAGAATGGCGATTTGTTCGCTCACCGGGATAGGGTTGTATTGATCCTGCTTGAGGACTTCTCTGACCCGCCGCCCCCTCTCCAGGGTCTGTCGCGTCTCCTCGTCCAGCCGGGTGCCGAAACGGGCAAAGGTTTCCAATTCCTCGAACTGTGAATAGGATAACCGCAGGTCCCCGGCTACCGCCCTGTAGGCGGGCAGCTGGGTCTTTCCGCCAACCCTCGAGACGGATTTCCCCACGTCCACCGCGGGCAAAACTCCCTCTCCGAATAATTTGGGAGAAAGGTAAACCTGACCGTCGGTGATGGAGACCAGATTGGTCGGGATGTACGCGGAGATGTTCTGTGCCTGGGTTTCGACGATGGGAAGAGCGGTGAGTGATCCGCCTCCCCGCTCCGGCTTCAAATGCGTAGAACGCTCCAGAAGACGGGAATGAATGTAGAAGATATCGCCGGGATAGGCCTCCCGGGCCGGAGGGCGGCGCAAAAGCAGAGATAATTCCCGGTAGGACCGGGCATGTTTGGTCAGATCATCCAGCACAACCAGGGTATCTTTCCCCTGGGCCATGAAATATTCGGCCATGGCGAAGGCGGCGTAGGGGGCTATGAAATTGATTCCCGGGGGATCCTCTCCCGTGGCCACGACGATGAGGCTATACTCCAGAGCGTTGTGATTCCGCAGGTCGGCAATGATCTTGGCCGCCGTCGAGTTCTCCTGTCCTATAAGGCAATAGACACAGATCACCTTTTTATTCCTTTGGTTTATGATGGTGTCCACGGCGATCGCTGTTTTTCCGATTTGCCGGTCCCCGATTATGAGTTCGCGCTGACCTCGCCCTATGGGGATCAACGCATCGATGGCTTGAATACCGGTTTGCAAAGGCACGCTCACCGGGGCCCGGTCCATTATGGCCGGGGCCTTTTTTTCTATGGGGCTCCTTTCCGATGGAGGGATGAGCCTTTTTCCATCGAGGGGCCTACCCAGTGGATCAACCACCCGTCCCAGGAGTTCTTCGCCCACGGGAACATCCACCACCCGTCCCGACGGCCGAACGGTTTGACCCGCCCGGATGTCCTGATACTCGTCCAGGAGCACGGCGGCGACTTCATTGCGATCCAGGTTGAAGGCGATTCCCATCTTCCCTCCGGGAAAACGGATAAGCTCTTCGTATCTGACATGGGGGAGTCCTTTGATCCTGGCGATTCCCTGACTCACATTCCAGACTACTCCTACTTCCCGGCCCTCCAGATTCATTTCCTGGCGGTCTATGACGTCTGCAATAGTGGTCCAGGTCTTGTCCAGCAGTGATTCCAGTTCGGGGGGCTGACTGCGCACTTCATCCTCCCTCATGCCGTCAATCCTCGTCCTCCTCGGCACCTCCGCTCTTCCGCCCTGATTTCCTCTCCTTTTCGGGCTTTTCCTTTTTTGAATTGCTCTTCCGGGATTTTTCCTTCTTCCCTTCCGTGTTGTCGTTTTTTGGCTTTTCCTCCTTCGGCTTTTCAGATCGGAACCGGTCAAAGGCCCCGGATAGGCTCTCCTCCAGAGATTCCAGATAGCTCTCGATACTCCAGGCAACTTTTTTGCCCCCGGCATTCAACTCGATTCCGCAGACCAAATTCTCATCTCTCCGGTATTCGAGGGCGGGACTTTTCCCTCCTTTCCTTTCCAGTGCCTTTTCCACGTCGGCTCTCAGCTTCTTAGGGAGATCGAAAGCGCTCTTAAGAACCAATCCGTTTGATTCAGGGATCCCTTCCAGCAGATCCTTTTTTTCATCGGAGGACAGGTCCTTCCAGCGTTTCAGGAACGTTTGAACGACCTGCTCCTCCAAACCTTTATCGGCCAATTCTTTGAGCACCCGGTGGGAGACGTGGCAAACCTGCTCCCCGGCTCGTCTCCGGATGTCATCGGCAAAGGATTCCCTCTGACGCAGGAGGCCTTCCCGCCACTTCTTTTGATTCTGCTTCACTTCCTGGCGGGCTTTGTCCATCAGTTCCCTTCGCTTGGCATCCGCATCCTTTTCAGCCTGGAAGAGCGTCTTCTTCTTTTCCTCCTGAAGTTCTTTCTGTTTTCGTTCATAGGCATCCGCTTTGTCCTCCGCTTCTTTTTGCTTCTCTTCGGCCTCGTCCATACGTGCAGCGATGTTTCTCTTCCGTTCATCCATAGCCTTGACGATCCGCTTGTACAGGAAGTGTCTCAGCAAAGCGACCAGGATAAGGAAGTTGACGATCTGGGCGACAAACGTAAACAGGTCTATCTGCAATGTCTTGGGTCCTTTCAGGTGGCGTAGTTCCAGAACGGATTGGCAAAAATGAGTATGATGGAGATGACAAAACAGTATATGGCCGTCGATTCGATCATGGCCATGCCCACGAACAGGGTGCGGGTGATGGTGTTGGATTCGTCGGGCTGCTGGGCAATGGCGCTCAGCGCCTGGGCCAGGGCTTTGGCCTCGCCCAGAGCCGGGCCGATGGAGCCGACAGCGATGGTCAACCCCGCTATCACAATCGAAACAACGCCGAAAAGACTGGTGCTGTCCATAATTCATTCCTCCTTTTTATGCGTACCGTCCGATTGATTTTTCTCCCGGAAGGCACGTGTCGCCGAGGCGATGTACACCGTGGCCAGGATGGCAAAAATATAAGCCTGGATCTGACCGATGAGCAATCCAAGTGCCTGCATGACGATGGGGACGAACAGGGGAGCGACGGTGATGAGGATGGCCGCGATGAGCGTTCCGCTCATTACGTTCCCAAAGAGGCGGACGGCCAGAGCCAGGGTGCGGGAAAATTCGCCGATGACGTTGAAGGGAAGCATAAAAACATTGGGACGGATATAGTGTTTGATATAGCCCTTAAATCCCACCTGGGCGACCCCGTAGGCGGGGACGGCGAAAAAAACACATACGGCCAGGGCTGCCGTGGTGGTGAGGGATCCCGTGGGCGGCTGATATTTGGGAACTATAGCCAAAAGATTGGCGACGGAAATATAAAGAAACAACGTCCCGATAAAGGGCAGATAGGGTTCAGGATCTTTCTGAATGATGTTTGCGATCTCCTTCCGGATAAAGAAGACGACTGTCTCCAGAAAAAGCTGCCATCGCGACACATCCCGGCCCGTGCTGATGTTCCTGGTCACCAGCCAGGAGAGTATCACCAGAAGGGCCATGACGGTCCAGGTGAAGAGGATGGTCCCGTTGAGAATAAAGGGGCCCCATTTCCAAAAGATCAAGGCATCCGGGCTGATATCCATATCTGATTTCCTTAGGCTGTCTCGGCCTTGCGTCCGGACCGGATTCTGTGCACCAGCACGAACCGAACGGCAATCACACCCAGCAGGGCCAGTAGAAGCAGTTGCCACTGGCCTCCTCTGGCCACCAGGAGGAAGCCGAGTATCATTCCGGCCATTCTGATGCCAAGGCTACTCAGAGCCAGAAAACCGGGATGGTTCGACTTGGGAAGGCGCTGCACCGTCCACCAGAGTCCGGCGAAGTAGAACAAGCCTATCCCGCAACCCATAAGGATGGGTCCGCCAATGTCCAGTATATTTTCAGCCATTCCGGTCTCCTTCGATGTTTTTGCGCTCCCTTTTCACCCAATACCAGGCATTCAAACACCCCAACACCACACCGGTGAAAAGGCCTATGATCGTCCAGGATATCGCTCCCGGCCATTTTTGATCGATATAGATCCCGACGGCCACACCGATCAATGTCGGCACCGCCACGGCCCACCCCACCAGACCGAACATACCCAGGCCGAACCACAGGCTTTCGTTTTTTTCCCGCCTAGCCCTCAGCTTGCGGTCCTCTTTTTTCTGCACTTCACGGGTGAATTTGCGGCGCTGATTATCCATTCTTCTGCATTTCCAGAAAGCTTCGGACGAAGTCCGCTTCGAACTTGGCCAGTATGGAGCGGGCCTTCCTCTCCCTCTCGTCCATGGTCAAAAATCGTTCCTCCACAATCGCTCTCACCTCGCCCAGAGGCACACCGCCCACCGCATCCCTCACTGATACGAAAACCTCTTCGCCCGCTTTGACCAGGATTCCTTCATCGGTGGCCAAAAAGGACTCCTTCCCCTCGGTTTCGTATGAGAGAAGACCGGGAACGAGGGAGGTCACAAAATCGATGTGGCGGGGCAGGAGGGTGAAGCATCCGTTTTCCGCTTCGGCCGAGATCTTTTGCACGTCCTCATCCGCCACGACGCGTGTTGGGAGGAGAACCTTCAGTCTCATTTTTCGGCCTCCTCTATTGACCCGATCATGTACAGGGCTTTTTCCGGGCGGTCGGCGAATTCATCCTGCAAAATCCTCTCGCATCCGTCCAGCGCCTTTTCCAGATCGACGGCTTTGCCTTCGTTGCCGGTGAACTGCTCCGTCGTGAAAAACGGTTGGGTGAAATACCGCTCCAGCCTTCTGGCCCTGTTGACCGTCTTCTGATCTTCCTGTGACAACTCCTCCATCCCCAACATGGCGATGATGTCCTTCAGTTCCTCGTAATCGGCCAGCGTCTTCCTGATCTCTCGCGCCAGCCGATAGTGCCTCTCCCCCACGATAGACGGGGAAAGCATCTTGGATCGGGATTCCAGAGGATCTACCGCCGGATAGAGCCCTTGACTGGCCCTTTTCCGGGAGAGCACGACGGATGCGGACAGGTGCCCGAAGGTGTGTACGGCAGCAGGATCGGTGAAATCATCGGCCGGAACGTACACCGCTTGAACAGAAGTGATGGCGCCGGAGGATGTGCTGCATATCCTTTCCTCCAGCTCGGCCAACTCGGTAGCCAGGGTAGGTTGGTATCCCACCCGGGAGGGAATCTGGCCCAGAAGGCCAGAGACCTCCGACCCGGCCTGGACGAAACGAAAAATATTGTCGATCAAAAGAAGGACATCCTTATGGGACTCGTCCCTGAAATATTCCGCCATGGTCAGCGCGGCATGACCCACCCGTAATCGGGCGCCGGGCTGTTCATCCATCTGACCGAACAACAGGACCGCTTTTTCCAGCACTCCTGCCTCCTTGACCTCCCTGTAGAGCTCCTCGCCTTCCCTGTTTCTCTCTCCTATGCCGCAGAAGATGCTCACCCCCTCGTGCTGGCTGGCCATGTTGTGGATCATTTCCATGATAAGGACGGTCTTGCCCACACCCGCTCCTCCGAACATACCTGCTTTTCCTCCACGCTCCAGAGGCGTGAGGAGGTCGATGACTTTGATTCCCGTTTGAAATATCTCGGCAGAGGTTGTCTGCCGGGATAGGGCAACGGGCTCTTGATGAATGGAACGCAAGCTCAGATCGCGGCTGCTCAGGTCTTTCTTGCCGTCGATGGTCTCCCCGAACAGGTTGAAAGCGCGGCCGAGGAGAAGATCTCCCACCGGCACCTTTATGGGCTGGCCTGAATCTGTGAATTCTGTCTCCCGGGCGAGTCCCCGGGTTGGAGTCAGGGCGATTCCCCTGATCAGGTCAGAATCCAGATGCGTAATCACCTCGACGATGAATTCTCCCTCCTCTCCGCCATCGATTCGGGTGTGGATGGCGGGGAGCTTGTCAGGAAAACGGACGTCCACCACACTTCCCCGGACAGAAGACACCCACCCCCGATTTCCTTGGGATCGATTCTGGTTGTCCATGGTGCTATTTTCCCATAATTTCAGGCCCCGAATTTATCCAGGCGAAAGGCATTGGCCAGGGCGATGGGCATCAGATCGACAGCGGGAAAACAGGGGCCGAGTCCGCCGGACAGGCAAGCCCTCTCGCCGAAACGATCCACACTGTCTGGGCGGCAATGCCTGGACCAGAGGAGAACCGGAACCGGGTGCCAGCTATGAGATTTCAAAACTGCGGGAGTCGAGTGATCTCCGGTGACGATCACCACATCCGGGTCCAGGTCCTGAATGCGGGGTATGTATTCGTCCACCTCTTCGATCAACCGGATCTTTCTGTCCAAATCACCGTCCTCTCCGGCACTGTCCGGGCCCTTGACGTGGATATAAAAGAAATCATACTTCTTCCAGTTCTTTCCCATCATGGCTAGTTCATCATTGAATGTATTGGCTGAAGGAAAGACCTTCATCCCGATCAACCTGGCCATGCCCAAGTACATGGGGTAAGCGGCAATGGCAGCGGCTTTCAGGCCGAATACTTCGTCAAATTGGGGCCAAGCAGGACGCTGGGAAAAGCCTCTCAGCAGAACCATATTGGCGGGAAAATGATCTTTCAGCATGTCGGATGCCTGCTCGACAAAAGTGCTGGTCAAAGCCGCCGCTCTCGCTCCCTCCGGTGAAGACGGCTTCGGCTCCAGAGGCTTCTTGCCGATTTCTTGAGGGTCTGTGTCTGCGATGTGACCGGATAGCCCCTCTCCCCGCAGGACCAGCAAAAATCTGTGCTCTTTGACCGTCTTGATAAAAAACTCAACGCCGGGCAAGGTTATCCCTTCCAACAGTGAACAGAGCTCCCGGTTTTTTACCGTACTGATTCGTCCGGCCCGGCGGTCCTTGACCAAACCGCTTTCATCCAACGTGCAGAAATTTCCTCTGGCCGCCACATCCTGCGGCTGCAAATCGAAGCCAATTCCAAGCGCGGCCAAAACGCCTCTGCCTACCACATATTTCTGCGGATCATAACCGAAGAGAGCTAAATGAGCAGGTCCGCTTCCCGGCGTGATTCCGGGTCCTATGGGACGATGAAGGCCGCAGATGCCCTCTGAAGCCAGCTTATCCAGGTGGGGTGTGCTGGCGGCTTCCAGCGCGGTCGAGCCGCCGCGTTCCACAGGTAATCCCCCCAGACCATCCAGGACTAAGAGCAGTATCTTCGTGCTAGAGGAATTGAGTAACGGCGCGATGAATTCGAAATCCATAATTCCATTCTCCTTTGAATCCCTATGTTTTTGATTTTTTTGAAGTCGAGTTTTCTCTAGCGGCGATCGTTTTTATGACCTCGACCACACTGTCCGGGTTGAGCGATACGGAATCAATCCCCGCATCCACCAAAAATTCGGCAAAGTCCGGATGATCGCTCGGCGCCTGGCCGCAAATTCCGACTTTGACGCTCGAGCTGTGGGCCGTATCTATGAGATCGCGAATCATCCTCTTTACAGCCTCGCTGCGTTCGTCGAAAATGGCGGAAAGTTCTTCGGAATCCCTATCCACCCCTAAGATAAGCTGGGTCAGGTCATTGGAGCCGATGGAAAATCCATCGAATCGCTGAGCGAACTGATCGGCCAGGATGATATTGCTGGGGATCTCGCACATCACATACACCTGAAGGCCATTTTGTCCCGGTTTCAGACCGTTCTTTGCCATAACCTCGAGGACGCGGTCGGCTTCATCGGGCGTCCTGCAGAAAGGGATCATGACCACTATGTTTTCCATCCCCAGCTCCTCGCGCGCCTTCAGGATAGCCCGGCACTCCAGGGCAAAACCATCTTTGTACTGTTCACTGTAATACCGCGACGCTCCGCGGAAGCCCAGCATGGGATTTTCCTCTTGTGGTTCGAAGGCCTCACCGCCTATGAGATTGGCGTATTCATTGGTCTTGAAATCGCTCATCCTCACTATCACAGGATCAGGGTGCTGGGAGGCTGCGATGCGGGCCACTCCTCTCGAGAGGTGGTCGACAAAGTATTCTGTCTTGTCCTTGTATCCCTGCGTCAGTTTTTGAATGGCTTTTTTGGCTTTGCTGTCCTCCAATTCATTGAAGTGAACCAGGGCCAAGGGATGTGCCTTGATGATATTGTTGATGATGAATTCCATCCGTGCCAAACCGATTCCCCGGGCCGGCAGGCGCCACCAGCGGAAGGCCGCGGCCGGGCTGGCGATGTTCATCATGATCCGGGTCCGCGTGTCGGGAATTCCTTCCAAATCGAGATCCGACACGTCATAATCCAAAATGCCATCGTAGACGAAACCGGTATCCCCTTCGGCACAAGAAAGGGTAATCTCCTGATCGGTCTTGAGAACGGACGTGGCATCGCCGGTTCCCACTACGGCTGCGACACCCAACTCCCGGCTCACGATGGCTGCATGAGACGTACGGCCGCCGTGCTCGGTGATGATGCCCGATGCTTTTTTCATGATGGGCACCCAGTCCGGATCTGTCATCCCCGTGACCAGGATCGCGCCGTCTTCGAACTGATCGATATCCTCCGCACTTTGGATAATCTGAGCGCGCCCTGAGGCCACAGCCTCTCCGATGGCCAGCCCCTCCAGAACTTTTTCGCCTTTTTCCTTCAACCTGTATGTCTTCATCTGCTCGGCTTCTTTTTGGGATTGCACGGTCTCGGGCCGTGCCTGAACGATGAACAGTTCACCGGTCTTGCCGTCCTTGGCCCATTCAATATCCATAGGCTTTTGATAATGTCTTTCGATGACATCCACCCATTCGGCGAGTCTGAGTATATCGGTATCGGAGAGAACATAAGAGGCTTGCTCCTTCCGGCTGGTATTGACATTTTTCGTTGCCTGGCTTCCTCCCGTGGCGTAGATCAGTTTTTTCTCTTTTTTCCCCAGTTCCTTATCGATAATGGGCTTAATCTTTGCCCTGCCGATGAATGGCTTGAACACCAGGTATTCATCCGGATTGACGGCCCCCTGAACCACGTTTTCTCCTAACCCCCAGGCGGCGTTGATGACTATCACATCCGGGAAGCCGGTTTCCGTGTCCAAGGAAAAGGCAACCCCGGAGCCGGCCTTGTCGGCACGGACCATCTTCTGGACTCCGACCGACAGGGCGACCTTGAAATGGTCGAAACCCTTCTCCTGCCGGTAAGATATCGCCCGGTCTGTAAACAGAGAGGCGTAACATTTTTTGCAGGCCTCCAAGAGGTTGTCTTCCCCGCTGACATTGAGAAAGGTTTCCTGCTGGCCGGCAAAGCTTGCCTCTGGTAAATCCTCGGCTGTAGCACTGCTGCGAACAGCCACATCGACCTCCTTTTCCTTGAATTTTTCACTGAGCTTCCGGTAGGCGGTCGCAATGGCCTCGGCCAATTCGTCAGAGAAAGTCGCCCTCTGAAACATCCGGCGGATGGCTTTTCCCGTCTTGGTTAAGGATTGTTTTCCTTCGGTCCATTCCTCTAGAGATGAGGCGATTCGCTCCTTGAGTTCGTTGACGGATATAAATTCCCTGTAGGCCTGGGCAGTGGTGGCAAATCCATCCGGCACGGCAATCTTTTTTTTCTTGAGATTGCGGATCATCTCCCCCAGAGACGCGTTTTTTCCTCCGGCAATGGCGATATCCCCAGAGCCGAGGTCTTCAAACCATACGATTAAATCTGTTTTTTTTGACATGAATTACTCTCTATCTCCATAGCATTTCCCGAGCTGTACAATGAACCGCTGCAGATTCAAGGCAAGGATTTGACGGTGTCAGTGCCGCCCGACATTTCTTTAAGTACAAATAACGTGCCAACGTACTCTATACTGCGGAAATCGAGGCTTATTCGAGAGGAAAAGGGATTGGACACAGCCAGAGATTCACCCTTTTGATGTTTTTGTTCCGTCGATCAGGACTTTGTCCGACAGAGCAGGACTGTTGAGCTGTCAAATTGCGGACGGAGCCGTTTTTAGATTAGAGAGAATTTCTCGTCGCTCGAAAGGCGAAAAATTTCGGAGACTTCACGCTGGTTCAGTAGTTTGAGCATCTTACGCAATATTTTGATTTCCAGCGATCGAATATCCTCCTCATCTTTGCCGCCCAAGTCTATCTGGGCTCCGGCGATCATGTTGTGACCGCCGGATGGGCCCTTTCCGGCGACAGCTTTCTTTATGACACGGGCGGCATCGGCTTTAAGATTGGAAGTCCGGAGCGAGACATACAGGGTTTGCCGATAAGCCCCGAGGCACATGGACCAAGTCATGTTCTTTATTCTCAGGACGAAATCGGCCATCTCGGCCACAAAATCAGGATAGGGGAGATGATCCAGAAGAACGCCGATGAAGTTTTTATAATAGACAATACGCGTCAGGGCATCCGAGAGGTTGATCACGAAATCCTTGGATATTTTCGGGAATTGTATTTGGGAAAGGAGGCTTAAGCTGGCAGTGGTCAGAAACTCTTTATAGACCTTTTTGTCGGCCTGGCTTCCCTCTCGCCCCAGGAATTGCGTTTCACTGGAAATTCCGTAAACCAAAGCGCTGGCCACATGACCGGGTATGGAAAGTTGGCGGTCCAGAATATATTCGCCGATGATGGTGGAGCAAGCCCCGTAGTCGGGCCGAATATCGACATACGGAATCGCCGCTATCCCCTTGTGCGAGGGGTGGTGATCAATGACCGCGACGGGAGAGGCGCACTCCGGCAGGTTCACGTTTCCCGCATCGGGCTGGCAATCGACCAACACGAACTGCCGGTTTTTTATTGAGGAAATATTCGATATCCGATGAAGAGGAATATTCAGCACCCTGACCATGGCCTGGTTTTCCGCCCTGCCGATAAGTCCATCGTAGAAAATGCCGACTCGTGTGTATCCTTCGCTTATCAGCAGGTGCCGTAATCCCAGGGCCGAAGCCAGGGCATCGGGGTCAGGATTGATATGGACTGTGATCGAAGTGGCTTTGCGCCTGTCGAGTGTGTTGAACAACAATTCCATATTTTTTAAGCTGGCTCTTCCGTGTTAAGTGTTGTATCCCCCATGATACCATTCCGTCCCTTGTGCGTCACCTCAAGATTGCGGTCGACCGTAGAAATCGTAAAGCCTCTCCTCCAAACGCTTGTTTATAGGGAAAGAAGGATCGAACTTGAGGGCTTTCCTGACCAGCTCTTTGTTGAGTTCGACGGAGACCTTTCTCTCCCGCCAGTTCACATCACTGATCCATCCGATCGAGATAAAAACTTTTTTCCCGGGGAACCAATTTCGGATGCTGACGATCATGAAGCGCAAGTGCCAGCTCTCGTCATCGGCCACAAAATCGGCCACACGGCCGATTTCTCCGTCATAAGCCTGGATGTGATACCCGGTGACCTCCTTAACGCTCCTGAGGTGGGGATCTCCTTTATCTTGGGCATCCTCGGTCATCCTCTCTTTCTCTTTAGGGGGCGGGGGGCTCTCGTGTCCCGCCCAATGATGGGCACCGGGCAACCAGTAAAGATGCCAGCCGAAGTGCTCGTGAAGCTCGATTTGATGTTGCCGGGAAACGGGCTTAGCGAGGTCTATTGGGGGGCTCAGTCTTATCTCTTCCTGCGTCAGATCCACCGGAAAAGCATGGGATTCCCAATCTGGTTTTTTAAGAACCGAGGGCACTAGGAGCACCTTCCTTCCCGGAAGAAATGTGCCGGTGTCCACCACCAGATAGCGTACCATCCAGGTCTGATCGTCGAAATATATATCGTGGATATGGCCGATATCTCCGTCTGAAGCCATAGCTTTATAGCCCAATAGTTCGTCAATGCTTCGCAACATTCCTTTTACTCCTGATATATTACCGGCATTTGAATTGGCAGGTTGAATTCCTCACCATTTTCAGAAAATACAAGATTCGTGCCAACACCAGCGGGTATTCGAGGCTTACAACGAGGCAATGGATGACAATCCTCTTGAAATCCGGCTGTTTAAAAGCTAAGGTAGGCACGAATAGATTCAAAGACGGAAAATGAATATTCTCGCTATAAACGGAAGCCCACGCAGAGGGGGGAATGTGGACACACTTCTGGAGAAAGCGCTACAGGGGGCCGCGAAAATCCGGACTGAGGGGGAGAAGATCTGGCTGGAAGAACTGGACATTCACCCCTGCCGGGAAGAGGAATATTACACCGTTGATGCTCGGGGCCTTTCTCCTGTCAATGACGACATGCACCTCGTCTATAAAAAAGTCGACGCCTGCGATATCCTCCTCGTCGGTTCACCGATTTTTTTCGGCAGCCTCTCCGCCCAGACAAAGATCATGATCGATCGCTTTCAATGTGTCTGGGTGGCCAAAAATTTAAGAAAAATGGATGTCTTTAGGCGGAGGAGAATTGGTGCTTTCATCTGTGTAGAGGCGACGCATAGAGAGGATTTTTTCCAAAACGCCCAATTTATCATAAAAAATTTTTTTCACATCATCAATGTCCGTTACGGCGGGGAACTCTTTTGCCCGGGGTTGGAAGAGAAGGGAGATGTCCGGAAGTTTCCCGAGTTTCTGGAGAGAGCGTTTCAGCTGGGCCGGACAGTGCGCTCTCTGGCTTTGGAATAGAGGGAGGATGGAACCGTCCCGCCTATTTATCCTTGTGTCGGCATTCGGCGTGTGACAGATACTCTCCTCCCCCCGTTTTAGCCATCAAATCGACTCAAGAATAACTTTGACCTCTTTTTGTGCTATTTTTTGGCTTTTATTTTTTTAGGTTTCAGGACTATTACCTTTTTGGGTTTCAGTTCTGCCTTTTTGGGCATGGCGATTTTCAACAGGCCGTCTTCGAATTCTGCCTCGATCTTGTCCTGGTCCACATAACTGGGTAGGCCGAAAGACCTGTAGAATGAGCCGTAGGACCGTTCGATCCGGTGATAATCTTCCTCTTTGGTTTCCTTTTCAAACTCCCGTTTTCCCTTGAGAGAAAGGGTATTGCCTTCCACGTTGATCTCGACATCCTTTTCGTCGATGCCGGGCAGCTCCGCCGTCAAAACGAGTTCCTTATCGGTCTCTCGGATGTCGACGGAAGGGGCCCAGGCGGCAGCCGCTAATCCTCTCTCTTCTTCCCTTTGCGGGTACGACTCTTCAAAAAGCCTGTTCATTCTTTCCCTCAGAGTCAACCAATCCCTGAAGGGATCCCATCTGATGATAGCCATGTTTAACCTCCTGTATTTGAGTTGGCATATAGATTCCAATAGTGTGAATAGCAAAAACCATGCCATGTCAAAAATCCGTCCGCCCAAAGTTATACCAGGCACAATCCTATGTAGAATGGCGGGTTTGTTGCTCCAGGGAGCTGAAGGAGTACTGTCTCAGAGAACACTTTTTCTTGCTCGATAGGATGTGAGTGCGGCTTAATGGACTCACTCCGAAAGTGAGACGGATTAGCCAAGGAGAATCCTTACCGCTTGAGGCATGAATGTTAGAGGATAAGATTGGACTATGGGGCAATTGGAGCCGTGACGCTGAACCTTTGCCATAGCAAATATTTTCCTCCTCATGCAAATATTTAGGCGCACCGTTATGGCTCAGTGTGCTTGAGCTTTCATTGCCCCACCAACGCCAACCGTGATGTTCACCATACTCGGAACGGCTTGACCATCTCGAACACCTCGCTTCTAGGAGCGCTCTATTTGATTTCGACAGCCGCAAAAAATGTATTTCGGCCTCTACGGACTAACAGTGCCACCGTATCTCCGGATTCAACCCCGCGTATCGCCTCCTCTAGATCGTCCACCGAGGCCACTTCCTTGCGGTTGATCTCCTGAATCAAATCACCTCTCTGCAAACCGGCTTCAGCCGCGGGACTTCCCGGGTTAACAGTAGTGACGACGACGCCTTTTTCACCCTGATAACCGAGCTGCCGGGCGATATCCGGCGTCAACGTCTGGGTATCGATGCCGAGCTTTTCCCCGATGATATCGCCGGAGGACTTCAGCTCTCCGCCCTCTGCTGCTCTTCTCTGTTCCCTTTCAAGGGGCTTTTCTGTTAAATCCAAGGTGATGTTTTTGGCGTCACCATCCCTGATCACTTTCAATGTCACTTCCGTTCCGGGCTCGGTCATGGCCACTTTATTCTGGAGCTGAGCACCGTCCTGGATTTTTTCTCCGTTGAATTCGACAATCACGTCACCCCTTTCGATTCCCGCCCGTTCGGCGGGACCACCGGATGCCACATCAGCCACCAGCACTCCCTCCTCTTGTTCCAGATCGAGGGCTTCGGCCAGGTCATCGGTGATATCTTGAAGCCAAATGCCGATGTATCCCCTTACCACTTTTCCCTTGGAAATGAGGGCATCCATAACATGTTTGGCCATCTTGATGGGAATGGCGAACCCTATACCGATATTTCCTCCGGAAGGGCTGGCGATGGCTGTGTTTATCCCGATGACATTCCCGTTCAAGTCGGCCAGTGCACCTCCGGAATTGCCGGGATTGATGGAGGCATCCGTCTGGATGAAATCCTCGTATTCGGCCAGGCCCACCGAAGAACGTCCGGTGGCGCTGATGATGCCCGCCGTGACCGTATGGGACAACTGAAAAGGATTGCCCACAGCGATGACCCATTGACCGACCGTAATTTCTTTGGAGTTTCCCATAAAGGCCACAGGCAGATTGTGGGCATCGATCTTTATCACGGCCACATCGGTTGGAGGATCCGTGCCTACTACTTCTGCTTCATAATCTTTGTCGTTCTGGAGCAGAATTCGCAGTTTGGTGGCCTTTTCGACCACGTGATTGTTGGTCAAGATATAGCCGTCCTCGGTCACAATCACACCAGATCCCAAACTGCGGACCGTTCTCTTTTGCTCCCGTCCTTTGGGGGGGAAGTTGAAAAAACGCCTGAAAAGATCTTCGCCGAAGAAATTCTTGAACGCATCGTCCGGAAAACCGAAGGGACTTTTCATCTCTATCTCCTGCTCGGCGATGATGGAAACGACCGATGGACTCACTTTCAGAGAGGCCGCTTCGAAGGCGCTGCTGAACTGGTTGATGAGGTCTTGTGAGGGAGGTGGCGTTTGAGATTGGGCAACGGGGGAAATGCTTTGGGCGATGAGACTCTCCGCCTCTTTTCCGACGCCCATTGGCAGACCGAACAAAAAACCGATCAGGAAACCCAGTATGAGCGTAAAGGCTATGGGCAGAGTCCATTTGAGTGGAAGATTCATATTATCTTTCTCCTTTGCTTTAAATTTCCGTTGAAAGGGTTTTAAACCCAATACTTAGGTCTACCGTAGAAATCGTATAGCCTTTCTTCATACTGGCGGTTGACGGGCTTGGAAGGATCGAACTCTGGGCTGTCCTTGATCAGGTCTCTGGATAGGTCGACATACACCTTGGTATCTCCCCAGCTGACTTTGTCGATCCAGAATGGAGAAATCAGCACCTTTTTACTCGGCAGCCAATTCCGGGTATCGATGATCATGTAACGGATGACTTCAAGGACATCTTCCAATATAAAATCCTCGACATGGCCGATCTCCCCGTCGGCAGCCTGGATGTGATAGCCTATCACTTCCCTGGCGCTCCTCAGATGCGAATCCCATTCTCTAAGTGTTTCTGTTTTCTCTTTTTTCTTTTTTTCTTTCTTCGCGAGAGCAGAGGGAGGAACGAATCCCGCTCCTGCCGGGCCCGGGGGAATCCAGTAGGGTACCCATTTGTAGTGTTCGTGAAGTGCGAGCTCATGCTGCCGGGAGACGGGCTTGTCCAGATCGATATCCGGACTTTTCAAGATCTGTTCCTTGTCGAGTTCCACGGGAAAAACATGAGATTCCCAATCAGGTTGTCCCAAAACAGAGGGGATGAGGAGGACTTTTCTTCCGGGAAGCCACTTCCCCGTATCCACAACCATGTAGCGGATGGCCCAGGTTTCGTCATCGAAAAGAAAATCGTGGACCTTGCCGATTTCCTCATCCGTCCCCTGAATTGTATAACCGAACAGTTCTTGTATGCTTCGTAGCATTTTTACCCTCCTTGTTGATTTTTTTGCTTCGTTTTTTATTCTCCTTTGACTTTTCTTTATAATCCTTCTTTGGCCTTACTTGCCACAGGAGAGAATTTCGGATTTTGTATTGTTATCTTCACTCAACTCGATCACAACCTCCTCGGCATCGACCACAGCCGTGATCTCGAGCTCATCGGTTACGTACAAATCACTCGTGTAGAGAATTTCATTACCGGGATTATCCAGTGCTCGTGCGAGATCAATTTCCCATAAAGGCACGTGTACCCGTTCTTTATCTTTGACTTGCAGCGTCAACCCGGAGTTTCTCTCCAGATCCGCATCCCAGACCTGAACCGGCAGAGATCCCTCTCCCTTGTTTCTTATCGTCACGACAACGTGGCATTTCTCGTCCACTCCGATGTTTTCTATTGCCAAGTCAGGTAGGGCACAGGGCTCGATGTAGACATTTTCCATGGCGTTGTTATCCTCGTCGGTTTCCTTGATTTCCTGGCTGTAGTCAACATACACGTCGAAGCGCGTGGGCTTTTCGATATCGAAAAGGGTGAGATAGTGAGATGTCCCTCCCGGCTCTTGAATGCCGCCCTCCGTCGATAATGTCGGGTTTTTCAAATCCACATCCTCCTGAACCACTCCGTCGATATACACAGACGCCAAAGCGACCCAATTTTCAGGCAGAGGTCCGTTTCCTTTATTGGTTACGGTAAAGAAGAACTTCCCTTCCCTGCATTCCAGACTCTTGAGCGCCAAATCAGGTTGTCCTCGCGAGCAGCTGACACTCAGAGCTGCGATGACACTCAAAATTGCCAAAGCGATCGCATGTTTTTTCATTGTGTTATGTAAACTCCTTTCGTGTTTTCTCCCAAAAGGGGATCCGATTGTCTTTTATTGTCTATGCGGACCATTTTAGCGCTATCTGTTATCCTGAAGCGTCTTCCAGTACTTCCGTTCCAAGTAAGACCTCTTTTCTTTCTCCCCTATCAGCCCTTGCCTTATTGCCTCCAAAGACAAGACTTCGTCGCAGGGGACGTTGCCCAGGTTGACATTGACCCCGAGATGGAAGATGAAATCTTTGTATTGATTCTTGAACGGAACATTCCAAAGAATTACTTCCGGATCATCCAGGCTTTTCATCAGGAGCTCAACATTGCTTTTTATTATGAACCCTTCATCATTCATAACGCCAAAACCGGATTTTGCCGGTTCGACCTCAAGAGCTACTTTGAACACACCCATCTTGGTATCTTCCGCAATCAGCTCCTGAACTTTCTGAAGAGATAGTTCTTCTTCAGGGTGTTTTTTCCCGATTTCCGAGATCACCTTCAATTCCCGTTCAAGGCTTTTCTTGATGATGTCCTCCCTAATTTTTCTTTTCATGGCTATGGTGCCTCGAGAAACATTTATAGCCGTGAAGCCAAGATCCTTAACCCTCTCTAAGAAATTGTCGAAGTCATCATGCCAGACGGCAATTTCCAGAATATTCCCTCCGGGGAAGACATCGATACCGTTTTCCACATACAATTCAATTTTTTTCATGAGGAGGGTTTTGTTGTAAAGCAGCGAAGTTCCCAAGGCGAGAGTTATCTGATCGATATAGGGCCCGCTGACCTTCACCAAATCTTCGGCTTGATAAAGGCCCAGGCCAGAATCAACGGCCATGGTCAGTCCGCTCATTCGGGGCCTGGTCGTTCTGTTTACCGCAAAGCTTTTGGCAAACTCTCCCCAGGTTTCTTTCATGAATCTCTCCTTTTTAAGTTTTGAATTGAAGCAGGGGGGGCCGTTGTGATCCGCCTCATGAACTTCGGATATATCGTCAAGCATTGCCCTGCCTCCGGCGACTGCCTCAATTTATGCAGATTATGATCCGGGACAGACGGAATTTGTCCTTATTCAACACATGCACTTTCGCTTTCTGTCCATCGCTCGAAATCTCCACCCGGAAATCCCTGTCTTTTTCCAGATGTTTGGGCAGGAGTTCCACTTTCTTGATTCGCGGCACACCGAAGTCATCTGCCGTCAACACGATAAGATCATTTGTCCGGAGATCCACACTGTGCTGAAAGTCTCCGAATGAGATCTCGGCGATACGGGTCCCGCAAATTCCGAGGAAGGACCCCTTTATCTTTCCCTGCTCTTTGAGGCTGTCTTTGGTATCGGTGAGGTAATAAAGTGAATTCAATTTGGCTGTCAAGTCCTCGTTTGTTCTCTGGCATGCGCTGATCTCCTGATCCAGAGCTGAGATCTGTGTCTTGAGAGATTCCTTATCCTTTTCCATATCATTGATTTTTTCTTCCAGGTCCGCTTCCGTCCCCTCCATTTCCACTATCTTTTTCTCCAGCATCCGCTTCTCTTCTCTTTTCTTTTTCTCCTCCATCCTGACCAGATATTTTTGCGTTACGGGAGCACTTCCTTGAGTGATGAACGTTCCGAAAACACCGTGATGGAAATAATTCCAGACTCTGAATCCCACCCGGAGGGGGTGAAAGAGGAAAGCCCGGGATAGAATGCCTTTTGCATCAGCCTCGGGGATATTTTTTTGCTGGATTAAAAAATTGTAGGCGATTTGCCAGTGATTATCGCCGGTCTCAACATCGTGGACTCGAGGAATCTGTCTTTCCAAGGCAGTTTTGCCCTCCTCCAGTTGAGTGATTTGCTTATTTTTTTCCGCCACGTCTGTTTCCAGATCCTGCACCTTGGACTCCAATTCTTGAATCCGGGTGTCAACCGGCGTCTCCTCTTGTCCCACATCACTTTTTTTGCAGGTAGAGAGGGTGGTGACTAAAAACACGGAGAAGACGGCCGCCACCAGAAGGGGCAGAACATTTCTCGGCAATCTCTTCATGACCTGTTTCATTTCAAGTCCTCCTCACATGTCCCGGATTCTTCTTGATCACAATCCGGGCTTATAGCTCGGTCTCGGTATTCATTTCTACAAGAATCATGCCAAATGGCGGATTTCTACGGAAGGATCTCCTTTATCAGGCGTAATATAGAATTCGAAAGGGAAAAAACTGGGGGAAGAAGACCCTATCTGTCCTGTTAAGCAGGAAAATGTTTTGTGGAAACGGAAAGATCTGTTCAGGAGATTGTCATCTCATTCACCAGCTCGTTCACACCGGGAGAATAACGGACGATGTCGATCACGCTCTGATGGGCCAGCCAATTCGGTTGAGTTCCCGAGAGAATGACCTTCCCGTTGATGACCTTGACTACAACTGCGTCGGAGTCGATGTTCCTGTTGCGGTCAAAGGCAGAGATAATGCTCTGAGCGATTTGTTCATCCCGGTATGTTTCTGTGGGCACTACAGCCAGTTCGTTGACAACCTCGACCACACCCTTCATATCATAGGCCATATTTTCCGCTTTATAAGCTTTCCACAGAGAGTCAACGGTGCCTGCAATTTTCACGACGCCCTTATCCACTGAAAAGTGAATTTTCGAATCATCGAGCGCCGGATTTAACCTGTAGGCATTCATGAGGGCGGAGCTGATTTCCAGATCAGATGGAATTGCGATATGAGTGGGATAGAGGACGGTTATGTTGTTGACGACCGTCAGAACGCCGGGGATAGCTCTGGATATGGTTTCCGCGGCCTCCTTTGCCATATGGTTGGGAACCTTTCCTGAAAGACTGACTCGCCTTTCAGAGACTTCGATGTCGATGGGAGAACCGCTGAGGCGGCTGTCCCATTGAAACTGATCTTCTATGTCCTGTTTGATCTTGTCATCTGTGATTTTCATTTTTATTCTCCTTGTATCCTCGACTGTCCACAATAGCCCAAAGACGCCCGTTCACGGCACAAGGCCGATGGCACCATTAAATGTGCAAAATTTATGCCAAAGGTGTTTTAAGACTCCGTCGTTTTCTGCGGCCAGCGCTTCAAGAGTATCCGCAAAACTACGGGAGCGGCCAGGCATGTCGCTAAGGAGACCAGCACCATCCCCGAGTAAACGGAATCGGGTACAGCCCACGGTCCCAAATCGTGTCCCTTCTGCATGATGACCATGGCGATTTCCGCCCTCGGAATCATGCTTACGCTGATGAGAGCCGCGCTGATCGTATCCGTTACGGCCAAAGAAAGAGTCCCGTCTCCGATCAGCTTGCCCAGAACAGCCAATACGAACAGAATACCGCCCAGCCCTAAGGCGCTAGTCAGAGTTTTCGGATTTATGCCCAGACCTATCCCGATGAAAAAAAATGGGGCGAAAATGTCGTACAAAGCACTGAAGGAAGCATCCCATTTCACAGATTTGGGGTCTCGGCTGAAGACCAAACCGGCGAAAAACGCACCAATCGCCAGAGAAAATCCTAACAGAACTCCGATCCCGGCAATGATGAAACCGAATCCCGCTACGACCAGCATCGGCTCGGGCGAATGGCTTTTTTGTGAAAAGAATCCCATAAGTCGTTTTTCGACGAACAGGGAAAAACCCACACACAAGGCACCGAAGACCAGCAGCTTCAATACGATCAATCCAAGATTTTTGACCAATTCTATGCCCAAAACGGCTTCCGCCGAACCTTTAAGGCTTACCACGGCGGAAAGAAGAAGGGTCATTAAGATTATGCCTGAGATGTCATCCATCTCTGCAACATCTATAAGAAGCTCTCCGACAGGGGATTGAATGGCCTTCTCCTCCTGCCAGACACTGACGGATACGCTGACACTCGTGGCCGTCAAGGCGACAGCCACGAAAAGACTGGGGATGGAGGCCAATCCCAGGAGCCAATAGGACACGACAAATCCCAAAAATCCGCTGAACAGGATATCCCCCGTCCAGATAAGACTGGCATGTCGTGCCTGTTTGAGGAGCCCCTTGAGGTTGCTCTCCAGTCCTACCCGGAAAAGCAGTGTGATGAGCCCAATGTTGGCCAGAAATTTGAAGATCTGAAACACCTCAGATGACAGAATGCGGAACTGACCATCCCCCACCCGAAGCAGAAACCCCAGGATCATAAATCCTATCAGTGATGGAATTCCCAGGATTTTCGATCCCATGCGCAGGAAGATATTGAGGACTAAAATGATGCCGAACAGGAGAACCACGACCTGAAGGGAACCGGCCGCTTCCATCACGACAGCAATCCTTTCTCTCTGGCCTGGCGCATAAATATCCCGAAATCACCGTTGAACTGTTCATGCCGCTGTGGGAAGCGCATGGCTGCCGCCGGATGACACGTGACGACACAGGTCATGCCCTTCCACTCCAGAACAGATGTGCCTTTGATGTCTTGCTTTCCGAAAAGTCCGCGTTCCGCCGTTCGTCCCATGACCAGGAGGATTTCCGGGCGGAGAAGTGACAGTTGTTTGCACGTCCAGAGCCGGCAGGATGCGATCTGCTCCTTTTTGGGAGAACCCGGATGGTAACATTTCAAAACGGATGTGATGAAGACCGACTCTCTCGTTATGGAATGCGAGCGGAAAATTTTGTCCAGATATGTTCCGGCCCTACCCACGAATGGGCGCCCCGTTTGGTTTTCCTTTTTTCCAGGGGCCTCCCCCAGCAGCAGCAGTTTCGAACCTATCTGTCCATTCCCGGGCACGGCGTGGATTCTGGTGCCTGCTCTGTTGCACCGATGACAGTGCTGAATTCCCCTGGATACCCGAGCTATCTCTTCCCACAAATCGTCTGGTTTCATCCTTTGTTTAGCCCTTCAATTGTTGGCGGTCAGCGCCTGTACATCAATCCGCCCGTGTTTCTTCGTTCTCCGGTCGGATGTCCTGTGCAACAGAGTTCGGCGACTTCTCCTCTTATCATTTAAAAATATATCCTGAACGATGTGTAGAAGGCATCGGCATAGGATCCGAATTCCGATCGCAAAACGGATTCCATCGACGAAGTGTCATCAGGAATGCCCCCTGGGGGTTTACCCAGACCGATAAATCCTCCGGCTGCGATATAGACGTTCGGCGCCAAATTGTACTCCACGATCGGAGCGATAAAAAAGGAACCGTCCGAGAGGTTTATCAGGATTTCTGATGTCACCACGATCAAGGGCGTAATCTGATGGTTCAACCCGGGGATCAGATAGTGCCTTCCCAGCAGAAACACGGATCCTTCCCCAAGAGCTGAGTTGGCAAAATTCGTGATGTAGTTTTCAGGACGGGAAGACCCACCGCCGTTGAAGTGATACTCGATGAAGCCGTAGGTTTTCCCGGTCAGGCTGTAGTCCAGTCCGGCTGACAGCCTGAGGTAATCGTTGCTGTTCCCGAATTCTCTCTCTCCGAATACGTCGGCCAACACATAGGCTCCTTCTATCCAAAATCCGGCTCCGCCTATTGACCGTGTCATATCCACACCGAGGAGCAGGTTCTCTTGAAAACCCAGAAAGAGGAAGGATAAATCTGTTTTGGCCACGTATGATTTGGCCCGCAGGAAAAAAGCACTGTTTTCGAAACGGAAATTCTTTCCTAAAACATAGCCGGCATCGATCTCTCCCATAAAACCCAGAGGAATGCGAATCCGCACCGCATCCACCCCCACTCTCTCCTCCTTGTCCAACTCCTGGAGGGCGAAGGGCGCGATAATATCGGTGGGATTGATGGCTCTGGCGCTTCCCCAGGCGATAGCCTGCCTGCCGACAAAGATATCGGCGGGCTCGGTAGCAACGGTCAGAACCAGCCGGTCCAGGTTCTGGTAGACGGCAAAACTTTCCACCCTCTCTTCCTCCCGGGGAAATACCCTCTCCTTCAGATCGACCACCCGGTACTGGTAAGGATCCACACTGACAAAAAATATGTCTTTTCGAAACAGGAATGCATCCTGAATTCGGGGGGAGAGATCATAGGCCGCAGAGAATCGAGCGTCCTGACTGATCTCCACCATGGCCTGAAGCCTCAATCTGTTACTGGCCAATCCCATCCACCTGCCGGGAAAGGCGACTCCGCCGGTGAGAAAAAAGTCGGGAGGGTTGAGGCCCACGAAAAAGTTCTTGTAGTATCCTTCCAGTGAAAACCCGGTTCCGGATTCCAAAAACGAGGCCGGCAGGAGGAGGATGATACAAACGAATACGACTTTTCTCAAGATTGCATCCTATAGAATTTCGAGGGCATTTCAAGGAAGATGCCTCCTCGCGAGTCGGCCCGCTTCATCGGGCCTCCTTCATTTTGTCTTCGGCGATCCGGCCGTCGCGGATGGTGATCAGCCGGCGGGCCTTGTCCATGACCATGGGATCGTGCGTGGAAAAGACGAAGGTCATGCCGGTTGCCTCATTCATGGTCCGCATCATGTCCAAAAGAGACTCGCCCGTTTTGGAATCCAGGTTAGCTGTCGGCTCATCGGCCAGTATGAGCGCCGGCTCGGAAACCATGGCCCGGGCCACGGCCACGCGCTGCTGCTGACCTCCTGAGATCTGCGGTGGCCGCCGGTCTTCGAATCCTTCCAGCTGTATGTCTTCCAGGATATCCATCACTCTCCGGTGCCGCTCCTCTTTGTCGACTCCCTGCAGGAGCATGATATACTCGATGTTTTCTTCCACCGTCAGTACTGGAATCAAATTGTAGGCCTGGAAGATGAATCCGATGTGATCCCGGCGAAGATCGGACAGTTCGCCGGATTTCATTTCGGATAGCTTCCGGCCCTTAAACCACACGTCTCCTTCGGTGGCCTTATCCAATCCGGAGATGATGTTGAGCAGCGTGGTCTTCCCGGAGCCCGAAGGGCCGACAATGGCCGAAAATTCTCCGGAATGTATGGTGAGGTCGACTCCCCTGACGGCTTCGACAGGAACGCCGTCGCTGGAATAGACTTTGGTCAAATTGCTGGTAACAATGAGTTCTTTCCCCTGTGAGTCGTCCATAATCACTCTCTCTTTCATAAGCTCCTCCGCATGGCGTTAGCGGGATTCATTTTAGCGGCGTGAACAGCCGGATATATTCCGGCCACGACCGTGAAAACGAAGACCCAAATCGGATACTCGATAAACTGGCTGATGTGAAGAACCGGATAGAGTATATCCCGGAAAGTAACCCCGGCAAATTCGATCCCGGTATAATCAATGCCTACACGGGAAGTGACATAGGTCAAGGCAAACCCCAGGAAAAGGCCGATGATGATGCTGAGTACGGCCAAGCTTGCGGCCTCGAGGATGATCAGCCGAAACAGACCCAGGGGTCTCGTCCCCACCGCCCGCAGCACTCCGAATTCGAACATCCGTTCATGGAGAGACATGAACAGCGTGTTGATGATTCCCAAGGCGACCACGCCGAACAGGATGAAGGCCACCAGGTAGGTGCTGAAACCGAATAGATCCAGAGCCACTTTCATCTGAGGCATTATCTCTGTCCATCCCACAGCTTCATTCCCGTGACGGGAGAGTTCGCCCCAAAAAGGGAGTTCGGGATTGCGGCCGAATTCGGGACTTGTGAACTGGAGGGCGATTTCGTGGATTTCATCTCCCAGCCCGAACATCTCCTGGGCTTTGCTCAGGAGAATAAAGGCCATACCGGAGTCCATTTCTCTGATATTCATACGAAAAATCCCGGAAACGCGGAACATTTCCTGCGATAGGTTCCCTGTTTCGGCCTGGGCAACGGTCACCACCACCCGGTCGTCCAGGTCCGCGTCCAGGGTTTTGGCGAGCTTTTGACCTATGACGATGTCCCTTTCGGATTCATCTTTGAAAAAGGACCCTTTCACCAGCGCGTCATCGACCTGGGAAAGGTGTCGTTCCGATTCGGGGACGACTCCCACCACATTGATGGAGCTCACATCGGCCGCCGAATTGATCATGGCGAAGTTCTTAATACGGGGGGCATAATGCCGGACTATGTCTTCCTGATTCAACCGGCTGATCACCCAATCGCGTCTGTGGATGGTGTTCGCCACATCCTGGGTCTGACGGAAACCCTCGGCATGGATCTGCCCCTCGCCCATAAAGGATGCCGTAGCCGACCGGATCATGTTGTTTTTCATGCCGATGATCAGGGCATCCACAAAAATCAAGGAAGCCAGCCCGATCCCGATGGCGGTACCCGCGATGAAAGACCGTCTCTTGTTCCGGAAGAGATTCCTCCAGGCGAGCTTCGTGTCCTTCCAAATCTTCATGGGCGTATCCTAATGCATCCTCATGGCTCTGGCCGGTTCTATCCGGGAAGCCCGGAAGGCCGGAAACAGGCTGACGAAGAGTGCCGACAAAATCACCGTCGCGGCGGGTATGAGGACGGTGCGAAGATTGACCAGCGAGTACATTTTCTTGAATTCCACTCCTCCATAAGTGAAGGTAAAGGGCAAACTGATTCCGTTTATGGAAAGCAGATGGTTGGCCAAGAGGCTGAGCACCGTACCGATAAGGATGCTCGCCGCGGCCATGATGTTGATCTCGAGAATGACCTGTCCCAGGATGTATTTGGGCTTGGTCCCCACGGCCTTCTGGACGCCGTATTCCCTGGTCCGTTCCAGCACCGACATGAGGACCGTGTTCAGCACACCGACGGCGACGATGAGTATGATGACGAAGATCATGACCCACATCCCCTCCTTATCCACTTTCATGGCTCTGTAAAAGGCTCTGGCGAACTCCTGCCAGGGCGATACGTTCAATTCCGGATTGTCCAATTTCATTCGAATCTTTTCCGCAATCTCATCCACGTGCCCCAGGTCTACCACCACCACGGCGATTTCGTGAACTTGCCCGGGAAGAACGAAGAGCTCCTGAGCGTCTTTCAGATGAAGGTAGAGATTCATACGGTCACTCGCCTCGTCTCCTGTGGCTACGATTCCGGTGATGGTGTAGAGGTCGTTGGCGATGGAACCGTCGGCCGCCTGGGAGACGACTACGATTTCCTGGGATAGGTCGGCTTTGAGCACCCGGGCCAGCCCCTCTCCCACCAGCGCTTCGTGATTGGGCTCGCGGGATAACGGATTTCCCTCGACTATCTTCCGGTTAAACCGGGTGGCCGCGTTCTCCTTTCCGGGATCTATGCCCAACACTTGCAGGGCCGAACTTCTATCTTCCACAGAAGCCAGGCCGGCCGCATAAAGACGCGGAGCCAGGACTCGACTCCTTCGACAACGCCGATCTGCTCGCCCGATTCCCCGTAACGCTCTATGGTCCGGTAAAGGTTGGGATGGTCCAGGTATCCCTGCCGGTGGACCTGGATATGGCCCAGTCGATTCCGGGTAAACATATCGATGATGGTACTGTAAGTCCCTTCCGACCATCCGATGGAAATGGCAGCCAGGACGAATCCGCCGACCATGGTGAGGGCTGTCAGGATGGTGCGCCTTTTCTGGCGGAGTGTGCTGCGAAAAGCTATCTTACCGATCATCCCGCTCTCCCTTATTTCATGGACCGAAGATTCCGAAGGCTGAACACGTCGTCGGGAAGGTCCGGGTTGAAATCGAGCTCGAGGTATGTGATCATCGTTTTGTGCCCCTCCTTATTCTGGGGAACGAGCTCCATGACCGAGGGGATCCTCCGGCCGTCGAACTTCCTGATTTTCTTGAAATAAAGGATACGCATCACCCTTTCCTTTTCGTCATAATATTTTTCCCAGACGGGAATGGAGTCTTTCCTGCGGACTGCGGCCACGACTTTCCCCCATACGATGGGCAAGTTTGGCTTGGGTGTGAATTTTATGTAGATGAGATCTTCCTCGGCATCCTCGAGTGCCGTTTTCTCGTAGGTGTAGTCTTCGAGAAAGGTGAACTCCCTCACCAGGTCGTCGTTAGTGAAATCAGAGCCCATCCAGGAACTCATCATCATGGACGGAGGCACCTTGATCACCTTGTTGGTCTTGGGCAGGTAATTCCACATCTCGTTCTTCATCCTTAAGGTCGCCACGCCCTCCTCTTTTGGGGGGGATGTGATCCGTATGAAGGTCTTTGTCATTCCCTCCGTCCAGGCTTTCATCTTCAAGGTCCGCTCCCAATGAGGGGTCACGATTTCCATTTCTAGGCGAGCGTAGCTGGATTCGCTGCGGTAGAGTTCATCGATGTCCTTGACGATTTGTTCCACGCTCCTCTCTTGAACTGTTATCGGTCGAGCGAGGGAGAATAGCGACATGACGACAGCCATCCAACAGAGGCTTTTCGCTGTACGATTCATGATTTTGAACTCCTTTCACAGACTTTGGTTATCAACGCAATGCCTCCGCATAGCCATAGGCCAGATCCAAATACTTTCGACAGTCTTCAGCGGCGCCCGTTTTTCTCTCGGTATTAACCTCCGTATCGGCCAGGAGATAGGACTGTACAAGGGCTTCCACCATCGCCCGGTAGCATTTGTAAAAATCGATCAATGTCCCGATATCCCGCTCACCGGTGCGCGACAGGTAGCGGTCCAGGAAGGTCTGCGCCAGGTCAATCCGGCCGAAAAAATCCAGGTCCATGGCCAGGAAGGCGATCTCCGCCGCTACGTCGCAACCGGATATTCTCTCGTTGAATTCGATGGCATCGAAAAGGAATATCCGATCCTCATGAATAAAAATGTTCTTGGTGCGCACATCGCCGTGACAGTCTCTGATCTTTTGGGCAGAGATTCTCCTCTCGAACAAATCCAGCTCTGTGTGCAAAAAATTATTCACCCTGGCCTGGATGGAGGCCACTTTTTCGGTGGCGTCAAAGTATTGCTTCATGATGCTTTCGGCGTCGAAAGCCGGTGCAAAATTTTCTTTGATGACTTCCGGTGAGCCTAGCTCGTCCGGTGCGGATCCGGTTTCGGCGTGGAAATCGGCCAGAATGTCGGCGATGTTTTCGATATGACTTTCCCTGACCGTGTTCTCCTCGAGCCGGTGATCCATGCGCTCCTTCTGGGGGAGCTCTTTCATCCTGACGGCAAACTCGACCGCTTCTCCGTCCTCGTCATCCAGGGTGATCCGGCCGTTTTTATGGATGGCGGCCACGCCCAAGTAAAGATCCGGGCACAACCTGGAATTGATTTCGTTTTCTTTGACGCAAAAATGCCTCCTTTTCTCCAGAGTGCTGTAATCCACGAAGCTGAATCGGACCGGCTTTTTAACCTTGTGGGCAAAAGTGCCATTCAAAAGCACCCAGCTGATGTGGGTTTGGATCAACCGCATGCCGGCCTCCTCCTTCAGCTGATCGATGACTTTTTTCTGTTTTTCTTGGACGCGCATGGTGTTGGCGATGTCAAGGAGTTTTTCCTTCCAACCCTGTTCATTTCCGGTGTCCAGCACAAAATGCTCCTCCCGGATGGGCTCGAATTGGCTTTGGATGATTTTGAAGACGCGAAAATCAGCCTCGCTGGCGTCTTTGTTCTCTTCGTTGCGGATTTCCAGCCTTTTCTTCACCAAGCTCTGGTCGCAGCGGATTTCCAGGATGAACGCGCATCTGTCTTTCCGATGGGCAAGCTGGCAGGCCTGGGACCTCAGCTTTTTTTTGAAAAAAGTGCCGTCCATAATGACGCTCGCTTTTTCGGAAAGAACTTCTTCGGCCAGTTGAAACAGCCTGTCGTAAACCTTATGCTTTGTCTTCGACGCGTACTTGTCTTTATCGGAAAGGCGTTTCCGTATTTCATCGGTGGTCAATACCGGGGCACCTAGCTCTTTGCCCAGCTCCCGGGCAACGGTTGTCTTTCCCGTTCCCGGCAAGCCTGAAATGATGACGACCATTTTTCCTCTTTAGTAGCGAAAGACCGCGGCCAGAGAGCTATTCCCCGGAACCTCTTCCGGCTTGACCGCATAGACTGTTCCGCCATTCAGCAGGGTATGGACGGCGGCATAGTCCAGAAGATCCACGTCGTCCGGCTTCTTCTGGCGGTGCGTCTTCAGTTGGCGTGTCTGGGGATCGAAGGTTCCCCACTTCTGAACGCCCACAGCGACAAAGAGGATATCCACGCGTCCATTATAGGCTGCCGGGAGAACCTGGCCCAGACGGGGAGAAGCTTTCTGGTTATCCATCAGAATCTGGCATGTTTCGTAGGCCTCGTCCCTTTCCCGCGTAAACAAAGGCTCGACAATCCGCCAGCCCTGGCCGTGCAGTTCATCCGGTTTGAGCTGCTCAGGGTTTCCCGGCACAGGTTCATCCAGGAGATGAGGGTAGGAATTCACCTCTTTGTAGAGGGGAAGGAGATATTCGACCGCCGCCACGATGAGGGGAGCGCTCTCGTCCCGGAGAACGGATTGGAGAGCATCATCGATCTTCTGGAAGTACAGACGGAGAAACTCCTTTTTGTCATCCGCGCCCCCACCGTGCCCGTGGAACATGGCATCCCTTTTTCCGCTCCTCGGCGGTGTGCCGGTGTGGAACTGGGCCTGCCTTTCCAGGTTGTTGTAGCCGAGAGCCTCGTCCATGTTGGGGGGGAGACCCTCGATCGACATTTGGTCGATTTTGAACCTTGTTGCCTGATATAACTTGACCATGTTCTGGCTGAGTGCCAGGATGTAGAATCGGCCGTCTCCGGTGAGCAGTGGAAGAAGAGGCTTGACATGGAACTGGCGGGCCACCACAGCCAGCGCCTCTAGATCGATGGGAAGGCGGTAATAGGCGAAGAAATCCCAGGACAGAAAAACAGCCAGTCCATCACTCTGGAAACGCCAAAACCGGTTATCTTTCAGAAGATGGCGGGCCGGCTCCAAGAGGGAACGGATCTTCCGCTTGTCGAGCTCCCTGATGGAGAGCCGTTTTTCCGCTTCAGCGATCAAATTCTTAAAATGGATCGGATTTTGCCGGGTTTCCTTCCCTGCCCTGAATGCGGGCATGAACATCGAAACACATGGATCCTGGGAGACGGCGATGATTTTTTTTAAATCCTCTCTGGAAAACAGTTCCATCCTAAACACCTTACCCGTCTTCTTTTTTGTCTTCGGACCGGACCACGAGAACCGGAACATGGGCGTTCCTGACTACCTGTTCGGCGACTGATCCGAAAACCAGATGCGTCAATCCGGTCCGGCCGTGGGTGGATATCACGATGAGATCAACATCCTTTTCATCGGCGATGCGAACGATCTCCCTAGCCGCTGTTCCGTGCGCTACGAGGGGGTGAGCATCAACTTTTTTGTCTAGCTCTTCGGCGATGATCTCCTGGAGTGATTCAAGGGCGCCCCTTTCCAGCTCCTCTCGATAGGCTTCGACATTGAAACTGGCCTGGGCAGGCGCCATGGCCGTGAATACGGGCGGACGAACGACGGGAATAGGGTCCACCACGTTCAGGGCGTACAGCCGGGCTTTAAAGTGCTTCGCCCACTCCTCGGCTACTTTGAGCGAGGTTTTGGATTCATCGCTGAAGTCCGTTGTCCAGAGAATGTGTTTTAGAGGTAGCATAATTGCCTCCTTAATGGAATTTCTTGGAAAAAAAGATCAGGATTTGCCATTATCTCTCCTCTGAGTGTTCGGCACGGCCACAGGCGCGATTTGACCGGCCGCCAGCGTGAGTAAGCTCATGACGGCAATCAAACCCCAACCCGGTAAGTCCAGGGAAGAGCACGAGAGCACACTGCTCAATCCGGGCGCCAGGGCAGCGGAAAAGAGCAGGAAACAGCAAATGCCGACAGCGAACCAGACGTAACGGTTCCGGGTGATATCGTTTCGTAGTACGGCTGTTTTCGGGCTGCGCATGTTGAAGACGTTCCAGACTCGAGCGAATCCGAGAGTGAGAAAACTTACCGTGACAGCCTGAGGTTCTGCCATCTTCAGCCAATCCAAGGCTATGCTGAGGGATGCCGTTGCCGTCACTGCGATGATCATTCCCAGATACCCTATCTGGATAAGATAGCGTTTGGCGAGGATGGGTTCGTGGCTTTTTCGGGGCCGGCGTTTCATGACATCCTCTTCCCCCTCACCCAATCCCAGCGCCACAGCCGGGAATACATCAGTGACCAAGTTGAGGTAAAGGATCTGGAGCGGAACGACGGGCAGCGGCAGGCTCAGCACGGAACAGAAGGCCACACACATCACGGATCCCAGATTGCAGGAGAGAAGATAGGTTATGAACTTCCGAATGTTGTCGAAGATTACCCTCCCCTGGCCGACAGCCGTGACGATGGTGGCGAAGGCGTCATCCTTCAGGATCATGTCCGCCGCCTCCCGGGCGACTTGAGTTCCCCTTTTTCCCATAGCGATGCCGATATCCGCTTTCTTAAGAGCGGGAGCGTCGTTGACGCCGTCTCCGGTCATGGCCACGATAGAGCCGTTATCTTGATGCAGAGTGATCAGGTCCAGCTTCTGTTTCGGCGACACTCTGGCAAAAATTGACGATTCGATTAAGGCCTGCCGCTCCTCTCCGGTCAAATCCTCCAAATCAGTCAGCTCTTCGCTGTGGACCGCCGTCTCTTCACCGTGCTGAACCAGGCCAAGCTCTCGACCAATGGCCCTGGCTGTCCTGGGATGATCTCCGGTCACCATGATCACTTTGATACCCGCACCCCGGCACTGCTCAATCGATTCCTTGATGCCTTCCCGGGGGGGGTCCTGGAATCCGACAAGACCCGAAAAGACCAGGTTTTCGTAAGGCTGGGTTTCAGCCTTGTCAACCATCTTTTTAGCGGTCGCCAAAACACGGAGGCCCTGATCCGCCATCCTCTCGTTGTGTTCCACCAATCTCTTTCGCTTTTTTCCCGTCAAAGGGGCTTCATAGTTCTCGATTTGAATCCGAGAGCTGGCCTTCAGCACTGCTTCAGGCGCTCCCTTGACAGCCACGAAAAAATTTCCGTCGAATTTGTGAAAGGTGGCCATCATCTTGGAATCAGGATCGAAGGAAACTTCCCGAGCTTCCGGCATTTTTTGAAGGAGTGCATCTCTGTTCAGGCCTAACTCAGAGCCGGCTCTCAATAGGGCCGCCTCCAGAGGGTCTCCCGTAGCCTTCCCGCTCTCTTCATCCGTGTTGTTCAATTCGGCATTGTTGCAGAGCACCCCGATTTGCAAGATTTCCCTGTAGAGTTCATCTCCCTCCGGTTTGCTGAGGACTTCTTCCTGGGGCGTTTCCGAAGCATGCTTCACGTCGACTTCGTCCCATTCCAATATTCGGGCTGAGGTGGCCACCTGGGTGACATTCATCCGGTTAAGGGTGAGGGTTCCCGTTTTGTCCACACAGATCACGTCCGTCGCACCCAGTGTTTCCACAGAGGCCAGGTGTTCTATCAGCGCATTCCGCCTTGCCATGCGCCAGATTCCTCTCGCCAGAGCGATGGTCGATACGATGGGCAGACCTTCGGGAATGGCTGCGATAGCCAGAATGACCGAGGTCTTGATCATCAAAAATACCTCTTTTCCGGCCAGAATTCCTATCCCGGCTACGATGACTGTGATGGCGAGAGTTAACCATATGAGTTTATGGCCCAGCCTGTTCAAGCGCTTTTCCAAAGGTGTGAATTCGTCTTCGGTGTCCTCCACCAGCGAAGACACTTTTCCCAGCTCGGTCCTCATGCCGGTAGCCACGGCAATTCCTTTCCCCGATCCTCGCGTGACAGCCGTCCCTTTGTAGAGCATGTTGTTTCGCTCCGCGAGAGGAGTATCTTCCGGAAGGGCATCTGTCTGTTTGTCTACCGGCAGGGATTCCCCGGTAAGGGTGGACTCATCTGCCAGAAGTTTCGACGATTCGACGAGGCGGAAATCGGCCGTGACCACATCTCCTCCCTCAAAAAGGGCGATATCTCCGGGAACCAACTTCTGTGCTCCGATAGTCTCCACTTTGCCGTTGCGGACGACTTTGGTGCTCACAGATCCCAGTCGCCGGAGAGCTTCGATTGACCTGACCGCCCTCAGCTCGGTGAAGAAACCGATGAGGATAAAAATGCCGATGGCGACACCGATAGCTATCCCCTCGAGCCAATCGCCGAGCGCAAAAGACAACAGTGAGGCCGCAGTCAGAATCAGTATGAGCAGGCTCTCGAACTGGTTTAAAAGGATGATCCAGGCGCTCTTTTTTTTGACCTTCCGGAGGCGGTTGGCGCCGAATTGTCTTCGCCTCCGTTCGGCCTCTTTTCCTGAAACCCCACCTTCCGGATCGGATTCCAGAAGATGCAACACATCCTCCCCTGAGAGAGTCCAGGGTTTGGCAACGGCAGTTGTAGCGCCGTTGTCATCGGATTTCCTTGAATTCTTATTCAATAGGGTCATGTTTGCGGATGGAATTATTGACTGTTTCAGGGGTTCTGCTCAACCGGCTCATGGAGAATGATCAGTCCTGTTTAAACCGCGCAAATGCGGATTCGACGGCCGTTTTCAAATCGAAAAGAGACGCCTCGATGCCGGCTTTGAGGTCTTGGCCGGCCTCTTTTCCAGACTTCTTTATATTTTCAAGCTTTGTTTTCACGTCTTCCCTTTTTGTTTCCAAGGCTTCCAATCCCTCCAGGTACTCGATTTTGACTTCTGCCTTTGCCTTTTGCGCTCGGGCTTTGAGCTCATTGATCCTGGCGCTCATGACGTTGAGTTGCGCCTCCATTTTTTCCTGATAAGCTTTGTTCTTGTCCATGATTTTTCTCCTTTTCAAAAATAAATTTGGGTTTCGAAAAAATTTCCCGCGTAGGGAATAAAGTGAGTCACTGTCCGTGTAAGCTGCCGGATGAGGATAAGCGGGTCTTTGACGAATACGGAGGGTGACGAGCAACACCTGACACCCTATCCCTCCAGGTCCATTTTTATGGAAAGCATCTCCATGATATCCTTGAGAGCGATCACGCCGACCAGCTTTCCTTTGTCGACGACCATCATGCGGCTGACGTTGTTCTTCCGCATGAGGGCCAGAGCTTTGATGGAATCCTCCTCCGGGCTGATGGTGTTGACATCCGAACACGCTTTGGCAATTTCCCCGGCGGTGTGGTTCGCACGCTCCTCTTTGGGAATATCTTTTATCTGATCGATGGTGACGCACCCTGTCAATTTATCGCCATCCGTTACGGGATACATCTTGAAGTGATGCCTGTAGATGTAGTCCTCAACCAGATCCTCCAGAGAGAGCGACGAAGAGACGGTGACTGGGTCCGACTTCATGAACTTTTTCACGGGCTCCCCCTCCAGTGACCGGCGGATGAGAAGCTGCTGATAGGATGTCTGAGATGCCCCTCGTAAAAACATGCCGATCACAAACATCCAGACACCGCCGATGACGTTTCCCAGGATGAAAGAAAAAACACCGAACAACATCAGGGCGACGCCGAAGCCGGAGCCAATCTTGGATGAGATTTGGGTCGCCCACTTCAGGTTGTCTTTCCAGCCCCACAGAACGGAGCGGAGAACCCTGCCACCGTCCAGCGGAAAAGCCGGAAGCATGTTGAATCCGGCCAAGATAAGATTGATAAAGGCCAGGTAGTTGATCACGCCCAAAACAGGAGGAGAAAAGCCGGTTCCTCCCAGGCCGAACCAGACGCCGAAGAAGATGCCGGCCAGGATGATACTGGAAATGGGTCCGGCCACCGCCATAAAAAACTCAGCCTTTGGACTGGGAGGTTCTTCGGTCATTTCGGCCACACCCCCGAAGATAAACAGTGTGATTCCTTTCATGGGAAGTCCGAATTGGCGGGCAATGAGGGAGTGCCACAGTTCATGGAAGACAATGGAAATCAGCAAACCCAGAGCCCCTCCGATACCCATGAGCCAGTAAGTCGTTGAACTGAAATCCTCGTAATAATACGGGAATACGCCCTGGGCCAAGGTCCAGGTGATGAGAGCCCCCAAAATCAGCCAACTCAAATCGATCTTAACTTGAAAGCCGAAGAGTCTGAATAAAGTGATTCCTTTGCCAAACATACGTTTTTTCTCCCTTGCAAGATCATTCGGCCGAGATCCGGTGACGAGAAACAGGAAGCTGCGCCCTGCTTATCGAAGGGAGAGATAATGTCTTTATGGCTCGACCGATCGCCTTGCCTATTTAAAATGGTTTTTGTGGAAAAATCCGGAATCAATATCACTTTTCTGATTGAGCCAGACTGATCAACGTTTTTCTTCCCTCCTGCCGGTAATCGATCTTTCCTTCTCTGGCTAGCCACCCTAAGGCTTGATTTACTGTGGAGGAAGTCTCATTTATGATACGCGGCAGAGAAGAGATAGCGACCTCGTCACGTTCCTTCAAAATACTCCAGATCGTACCAGCGGTTTCGCCGACTTTTTCTTTCAACATAATCCTCTCCTTTCGTCTTGAAGGCATATTCTCCGGAATCCCTCTAGATTCCGCAGATATCCCTTCTTTGCGTTCGGAAATGCCATGCCCGCCGATTTATAAACGGAAGGCTTTCCTATCGGACCTCTTTCCAACACTGTTCAACAATAAAGACCTTCAAGAATCATGCCAAAATGTTCCCTGCATAATGCAGTCTGCAGGGTTTGGTCATTCCCTGAGGGTGGAGAAGGGAAAAAAGAATGAATCCACAGAATTTGCATGGTGATCATTTTACTCTTTTAAAATTAAGATTCCGTTCAGCAGGACAATTTCCTGTAGGGCAGGATTTTTGCTCGTTCTGGATTAAGTTTTATGGTGCAGTGTCAATGGCATACTTCTTGCTGATTACCATTATGCATCAAAAGAAATATTTGCTAATCATACAGGGAGGAAAGACTCATGAAACACAAAGTGGCTATCAACGGTCTGGGCCGGATCGGTCGGGCTGTATTGAAGATTATCAGAGAGGAGCCCGGACTGGAATTGACCGCAATCAACGACCTGATCCCTCTGGATAATCTGGTTTACCTCCTGAAGTACGATTCTGCTTACGGAAGGTATGAGAGGGATATCGTTGCTGAGGATGGCCATCTCGTTGTAGGGGGAGAAAAAATCAGAGTATTCCAGGAAAAGGATCCGGTTCAACTCCCCTGGCGGGAATTGGATGTTTCTCTGGTCTTTGAGTGCACCGGTGTTTTCACCCAAAAGGAAGATATGGCCAAACATATCGAAGCGGGCGCCCGGCACGTGATTTTGTCGGCACCTTCCAAGAGTGAAGAGGTCATAACGGTCGTTCACGGTGTAAGCCCGATGGAAGAGGCCCGGCCGGAGATCATCTCCTGTGCCAGCTGCACAACCAATTGCATTGCCCCGGTAGTGGAGGTCATGGGACGGCGGTTGGGGATTCACAAGGCCACCATGACCACCATCCACGCCTATACCTCCAGCCAGCAGATTGTTGACGGGCCTCACAAGCAGATGCGGAGAGGCCGGGCAGGTGCGGTGAACTTCGTGCCCACCTCCACGGGTGCCGCCAAAGCCGCCACCAAAGTCCTTCCCGGTTACAAGGGAAAGTTCGATGGAATCGCCATAAGGGCTCCCATCTTGGTGGGATCCATTGCCGATTTGGTGTTTCTGACGGCGAAACCGACTTCGGTTGACGAGGTTAACGGTATTTTCCGGGAAGAATCGCAGAGCGAAAGATACCGGGGTATTCTAGGAGCCACCGAAGACCCCCTGGTCTCTACCGACATTATCAGGGATCCAAGGGCGTCCATCGTGGACCTTTCCATGACTCAAGTGGTGGACGGAGACCTGGTAAAGATACTGAGCTGGTATGACAACGAGTGGGGCTATGTCAATCAGATGGTCCGCGAAGCTCTTCAAATGCTGGAAAGCGTGAGCACCTGATCGATGTTTGACGATAGAAGAGATGCAGGCAAAAAACTGGCCCGGACCCTCAAGAATTACAAAGATAAGGATGCACTGGTTCTGGCCATTCCCAAAGGCGGGGTGGAGATAGGCTACCAGATTGCCAAATATCTGCAGGCTGATTTCTCGGTATTGGTCTCCAGGAAATTGCCCTTTCCCGACAATCCGGAATCCGGATTCGGCGCCGTCGCCGAAGACGGCAGCGTGTTCATTTTTCAGGATATGGCATTCAGGCTGCCGGAACGAACGGTTCAGAATATCCTGAACGAGCAGAAGCGGGAAATCGAACGACGGATCGCCGTCCTGAGAAGAGGCGACCCTTTACCTGAACTTGCGGGGAAGACGGTTATCCTTACTGACGACGGGCTGGCCATGGGGTCCACCATGAGAGCGGCGGTCTTTCTGTGCCGAAAAAGAAATGCGGCGAAGATCGTGGTGGCTGTCCCCGTAGCCAGCGGTTTGGTCAGGCGGGATTTTCGATCTCTGGTAGACGATGTGATCGTTCTGGAGACACCTCCAATCTTTAGAGCAGTGGCCCAGGTTTATAAAAACTGGCATGATGTCACCGATCGTGAAGCTCTGGAAATTATGGAAAAATGGAAGAAAAAAGAGGAGAGTCAGCATGAAAGTCACCATTAACCGCGAAGAGTGCATCATTTGCGGTGCCTGTTATGAAGACTGCCCGGAGTTTTTCGAGGAAAACCCGGACGATGAGTGGAGCCAGGTGGTCGAAGAATACAGGCTGGGAGACGATCCGGCTGAGGGAGAGGCTCCCGATGAGATCGAGGATTGTGTCGTTCAGGCTGCGGAGGGATGTCCCGTGGATATCATTCATGTCAGGGATTGAAGATGGGCCCTGCATTTTTCGATTTTCCTGATTCGGATTGTTGAAAACAGCCTCTCTTTTAAGCCGATTTTATGAGTAATCAATACTGTAAACGAGGAGGTCCTAGAGATGACCGAAGTGGTCAAGAAAAATTCATCGCGGGAGCCCTTTGACGAGGATAAGATCAAAGAAGCCATCCGCAGAGCATCCCGGGAAGCGAAGATCAATCTGGAACGGGCCAACGAGCTGATCAGGTTGGTCTCCGAACACGGGCACAAAATGTCGGAGGAGGGAAGGGAGATATCCTCTCAGGATATCAGAAAGAAAATTCTGGAAGAGCTGGACATGGAAGAGCCGGACATCGTCAAAGCATGGAAAGATTACGAGAAAATCAAGCCTTCAAAAAAATAGGATCATTTCTTCAGGCTATGTCTTTCTATTTCTTTTCCTCAAAAAGCGTATAGCGATAGAGCTTCCGGCCGCAATCTTCGCACACATAATTGTGAATTCCCAGAGAATCGACCTCATAGTAGGCTATCTCAGGGTTCATTAAACTATTGCTTAGACAGACGGGACATTTTCTCTGGAATATCTCAAGAGGACTGTCGCAGTTTTCGCAGATGATATCCCATTCTCCGTTCCCGTTGATCCGGGGTCGGGAATTCAGGACAGATTCCTCGGGATCGGAGAGAGATGGATTTTCAAGCCCGTTTTTGCAATGTCCGAATATCCATTCTTCGCAGTTCCAAAACAGGTTTCTTGCATTCATCCTGGTGTGGCTCCTTTCTTCCGGTCCCGAGAGACTAGCAGCGCCAGACGGTTATCCAGGATTCTGCTGGAATACCCCGCATATCCGTCTGAGAGCTCGATCCCGGCACCGCAAAAATTTCTCTGCAGATCCAAAAGATCATTCAGGGCTTCCACCAGGTCACCGACATCCTGAGAATTCGCCCAGGTTTTCTCCTGGATCTTGGCGATCCAATCCAGAATCTCGGCCGATGAGTTGCACATGCTCAAGGGGATGTGGCAAAACCTCAGGCTCACCTCATCGGCCAGGCAGAGCGATTGGCTTTCGGCGTCCAGTATCCAGCGTCCCCAGCGGCCTTTCATCTTTTTCCTCCTGTGATTTCCGTTGGTTCTAGCTCAGGCAAATCCAGGCCGGCGGAAAACGGGCGCTGCCTTTCCGTCTTGATAAATTGCCGGTGGGGGCATTGGCTGCAGAGCAGGTTGAACTCGACAGCTTTCTGGGCAGGATTTGAGAGATACCCCGAGCGCAATGGAAAGAGGACATCTTCGATGCATAGTGCAGGCTTGCGAATAATCGTGACGCACAAGTTGGACAAATCTTCGACGTTTGCACCTGTACTCGCCCAATACCATTTTTCGCAGTCCTCACAAAACATCAGGTGATCCACCATCTGTCCGTTACCACCTGCAGCAGCGATTTTCTTGATATTCTGACCCCAGCAAAAAGGACATTCCTCGTTCATCGTTGACTCCTTATTCAAAAAAATGCTTTAGATATGAGAGAACACATCGCTGTGTTTGTGCGGAAGAATCACGATTCCGGATTCGTCCACAAAGAAACGGCGGGAGTCCGAAACCCGATCGAACCCGATGTTTGTGTCTTCCTCAACGATGTTTCCGTGGTCGATGACCGCTTTTTTAACTCGAGCCCGTTCTTTGATCACCGCGTTTCCCAGAATGACCGAATCTCTGACCTCGGCATTGGCGCCGACGATGACGTTGTTTCCGATAATGGAATTCTTGATATACCCGCCGGAGACGACCAACGCACCTCCGATGACCGAATTCTCTATGCATCCCGGCTTGCCGGCCAGGCTTTCGGTCACTCTCAAGGGCATCCCGTTGTATTTGACAGATCGGATGGGCCACAGCGGATTGTTCATTGTCATGTGCGACAGCGGATTGATCAGGTCCATGTTGGCCTGATAGTAGCTCTGAATGGTGCCCACATCCCGCCAGTAGGCGGCAGGTCCGTCGATGCCGGGCAACTGGTTTGTTCTAAAATCGTAAGCGTACACTCTTCGATACTTTATGATTTTCGGCAGGATGTCTCTGCCGAAATCATGGGAGCTGTGTTCGTCTTTGGCGTCCGCCTCCAGTTCCATCTGGAGAATTTCCGAATCGAACACGTAATTGCCCATGGAAACCAAAGCTTGGTCCGGTTTTCCTGGAATGGGCAAGGGATTTCCCACCTTCTCTTGAAATGCGATAATCCGCCAATTACTGTCCACGGTCGCCGTCCCGAACATGGAGCATTGGGTGACCGGCATAGGGAAGAAAGCCACGGTCACATCCGCATTTTTTTCCCGATGATAATGAACCATGGCGCTCACGTTCATGGAATAAACATGGTCCGAACCGAACACCAGGACCAGCTCAGGGTTCTTTATCCGGATCAAGCCCATATTCTGGTACACGGCATCGGCCGTCCCCAGGTACCAGGTCTCCCGGCCCATCATTTGGGGAGGAACAGGCATTAAGAGATACCCATTCATAGGATGGGTCAGGGACCAGCCCTGCTGCAAATGTCTCTGGAGGGAGTGGGATTTATACTGGGTGAGGACATAGATCTCATGGATTCCCGAGTTCACCAGGTTGCTCAGAGCAAAGTCGATGAGCCTGCAGGTGCCTCCAAAGGGGACCGCCGGCTTGGACCGATGCCCGGTCAGCGGATAGAGCCGCCTGCCTCTCCCCCCGGCCAAGACCGTGGCCAGCACTCTGTTTCCTGATAGAGAGTCGGAATTCCAGACACTGGGAATCCGATCCCACCACCGCTCTCCCAACAAATCTTTTTGATTCAACATCGGCTTCTCCTTATCTCCAGAAAAGCAGTCGGTCTTCGATATGGTTGGCTAGTCCCTGCGGAGCATTTTTTTTAAAACGATCTCCAGTTCGTGAAGATTTCCCATCTTGTATGTCATAAAATTGGGCCTCAGGCTGTGAGCCAGGGAAATGGTTTCCTCTTCTTTATCAGGAAGAATCAGAATGAGCTTGTATTCATGGATAAGATCACGGACAGACACGGCATCCAGAAGCTCTTCCCTCTGAGAGAGCAGGATGACTGCGATGGCGGTGTTGACCCTGGGCTTCATGAGGTTCTTGACGAAGATCCCCCAATTACGGAAAACTTTGACCTCAGCCGCGGCCGTGAACCTTGTCATGATTCTCTGCAGCATCTCCCCGGTTCCATCCTCCGACGAAAAATAGAACAGAATTATCATGGTCCAACTCTCGGCTTCGGCGACATATTCAAAGTTTTTCTTTACGTCCACGTAGGAAATAACAAGAAACGTGCCAAGTCAGACCAGACTTATTTATGCACGGCGATTAACGTTCTACCCCATAAAAGGTAATCTCTCCCCTTGCCGCTCCCCGCTGAACGTGTTTTGTGGAACAGGATGGGTTCTACCGTACGAGACGGGTCCTGCGAGATGGGACAAGATGCATTGTCGGGATATGAGGAAAATATGGTATCGTACCGGATATTGATGTGCCTGCTCCAAGCAGGCGCAGGGAATTAGCTGCGTTCATCGGGAAGTGGTGATACTGTATTTTTTTAAGAGGGTATACAGCCGGGAACGGGACAGACCGGACAGTTCGCATGCCCTGCGGATATTTTTGCCTGTGAATTCGATCAACTCGTAAAGATATTTTTTTTCGGCCTCGGCAATGACCTTGTCACGGACATCCTGGATCTTGGGAAAGTCGGACTCGATTCTTCCCCTGCTTTTTTCTGAAAACGAAGAACCCGTATCGATCGAATCTTTGGCCACCTCGATCCGGATATGCTGGGGCAAATGCTTCGGGAATAGGGTCGGATCATCCTGGGCGGCGACAATGGATCGCTCCAAGGCCTGGACAAGCTCCCTGACATTTCCTGGCCAGTCATAGGCTTCAAGGACATGCCAGAAACCGGGAGAGATTCCTTTGACCTCTGTGCTGTAACGGTTGCAGAGCTTGTCCAGATAATGGAGCACGAGCTCTCTCATGTCTCCTGGAATGGCTTGCAGGGGCGGCAGGTCGATGACCAGCGTTCTGAGCCGGAAGAGAAGGTCCTCGCGGAACATTCCCTTTCTGACTTGGGTTTCAAGATCCCTGTTGGTGGCGGCCACCAGCCTGAAGTCGCTTCGAATCTCTTGATTGCCACCTACGGGACGGAATTTGCGTTCATGCAGCACCCGGAGAAAGGATTTTTGTATGGTGAGGGGCAGCTCCCCCACCTCGTCGAGAAAAAGGGTTCCTTTATCGGCCTGTTTGACAAGCCCTTCCTGGGACCTGTCCGCGCCGGTATAAGCGCCTCTACGGTGTCCGAACAGGACGCTTTCCACCAGAGTTTCAGGAAGTGAGGCACAATCGACCACAACAAAATTCTTGTTCTTCCGCTGGCTGTTTTCGTGTATGGCCCAGGCAAAAAGCTCCTTCCCGGTCCCCGTCTCACCGGTGATCAGCACATTGGCATCGCTCACGGCTGCCTGAGCCAGAACATTGAGAGCGGCGGAAATTTGGGGGCTCTTTCCTATGATGCCGTCCCTTTTCAAGGCAATCGGATGGGCAGTGCCGTCTTTTTCTTTTCTGTACTGGAGGGCACGCTCTACCAGCAATCTGATTTCATTGGCGGACAGAGGCTTGGTGATATAATCCCAGGCCCCGCTTTTGATGGCCAGCTCGGCGCCGTCGGGATCCCCGTAGCCGGTGATGATGATGACTTCGGGAGGATTGGAATCCCCCAAAATCTCGGGCAAAATATCCAACCCGCTGCCGTCGGGCATCCGCACATCCAAAAAGATCAGGTCGTATGGTTCGCGCTCCAGTCGGCGCAAAAAGTCTTTGAGAGAAATCTCGGAATGGGCCTGATGGCCCATTCGGCTTACGACTTCCGCTATAGATCTGCAAACCATTCGGTCATCGTCGGCAATCAATATCTTGGCCATGATATCACCTTTTTCTGTCCAGCACTCTTCGTATTGTCGCGGCCATGGTTCGGGTGCTGATGGGTTTCATTACAAAGGCGTCAATTCCCAGGCTTTCAGATTCCTTCTCGGAGACCGTTTCGCTGAACCCAGTCATCATGATAAACGGGACCCGAGGCTGGATGCGGATCATTTCTTTGACGATATCGACACCCGTCATGCCGGGCATGGTCTGATCGGTAATGACCAAATCGATCTCATCGGACCGGGCCTTGAAAACATCCAGAGCTTCTTTGCTGGACATTACTCCGGTCACATCATAACCCATCTTGCCCAGCATGTTCTGCAAGCTCTCCACTAAGGGTGGCTCATCATCCACCAACAGTATCCGCTCATTCCCTCCCCGCAAGGACCCAGTATGTTCTTTTTCCCGGTACAGTGATCTATCGGTAAGGGGAAGATAGATATGGAACACGGCGCCTTTATCCGGTTCACTGTCCACGCTTATGGTGCCGCCATGATCATGGGTAATCCTCCTGGCCACGGAAAGGCCCATCCCCGATCCCTTTCCGGGGTCTTTGGTGCTGAAGAAAGGATCGAATATTTTATTGAGTATGCCCGGATCGATCCCAGTTCCCGAATCCTCTACGGAAATCCGCGCATAAGGTTTTTCCTTTAGCTGGCTCTCAGGATGTGCATTTACGGCCTCTGTCTCATGATGATCCAGGGTGATCTTTATCCGGCCACCTTTAGCGCCTATGGCATCAGCGGCGTTGGTGATAAGGTTCATGATCACCTGATGGATTTGGGTGGGGTTTCCTTCTATCAGGACATCATGCGCATTGATCACGGTCTCGATTTGTATGGTCGAGGGTAATGATGCACGGAGGAAGCTGACAGAATCTTTTATGAGTGGTACAAGATCGATGGGTTTTTTCTGCACCGAACTTTGCCGGCTGTAGGAAATAATCTGTTTCACCAGCTCTTTTCCCCTTTTGGCTGACTCCAGGATTTGATTGAAATACACATTCTGGGGGTCGTCTTTACCGACATCCCAGAGGAGCATTTCGGAATTGACGATTATGGGCATGAGGATGTTATTGAAATCGTGAGCGATGCCCCCGGCAAGGGTTCCCATGGCCTCCATCTTTTGCATCTCCAAGAACTTGTTCTGGATCTTAAGTTCTAGGGTGATATCCCTCTCGATATAGACAAAGTTGGAGACCTTTCCGTCTTCATCTCTTATGGGAGTGAGGGAGGCATTGACCTGGTACGAGACGCCATTTTTCCTCTTCCTCTCCAGACGCCCTTTCCAGGATTTGCCCTTCCCAAAAGCGGCTTGCAAACTCTGCCGGTCGTGATTCAATTCTGATTCATATTCCAGTTTGCCGAGAGGCGTTCCCATGAATGACTTGCGCGTGAAGCCGCTTTGTCTCCTGAAGGCCTCGTTTATGTAGAGGATGATCCCTTCGCCATCGGTGATGACCACGCCTTCGTCGATTTGCTTGAAGGCCGTGGCCAGAATGATGATCTCCTTTTCTTTCTTTTTGCGGTCCGAAATATCACGGGACACGCCCAAAAAGCCCGAAGGCCTGCCTCTTTCATCAGTCAGGCTGACAACTTTGGTCTCCATCCAGAGCGGCTGACCGCTTTTTTTGCGTATTTCCATCTCAAAAACATCTTTAAACTGTACCCGTTTTTTCTTGTTCTTTTTAAGACGCTGAAGCCACTGTCTCATGACCTCGTCAACTGTCTCGATATACCCGGGAAAGAGCAGATCGTCCAGCTTTTTGCCCACGAGGTCCTCGATTCTGTAACCTAGAACATGAATCACTGAAGGGCTGATGAAGGTTAATTTCCGCTGCATGTCCATGGTCCAAATGATGTCGATGATGTTCTCGGCCAGGAGATGATAGCGGGAAACAACCTTCTGCAGCTCCCTGTCGGCTGTCTTCATCCGCTCATACAATTTCCTGGACTGGAGGGCTTGATTGACAGCTGGGCACAGACGGAAGAGCTTGTCCTTCATGACATAATCTACTGCACCCTTTTTCAGTGCCTCGATGACAATTTCTTCATCCATCTTTCCCGAGATCATGATAAAGGGCAGAGCCGGTCGCAGCTTCTTAGCCGTCTTCAACGCTTCGATACCGGAAAATCCGGGAAGTACGTAGTCGGCTATGACGACATCCCATTCGTCGGTTTCGAGCGCGGACACCAGTCCTTCCCGGGACTCCACCCGCAGGAATCTGGGGCGGATTCCGCCTTTTTCCAATTCCCGCAACAGAAGCACGGCATCATCTTCTGAGTCTTCCACCAGCAGAACTCTCAGAAGGTCGCTCACATCAGTCTCCTTGCTCCGGCGTCATCGGCGCATCCGTGAGCAGCCAGTGCAAACCCGCTTTCCGGGCGGCCTTGGTAAACTTGGCAAAGCTGAAGGGCTTGGCAAGAAAGGCCTTCACGTCAAGTTCGTAGCCCTTGATTTCTTTGATCTCTTCCTTGTCGTTGTTCATTATGATTAGCGGAAGATCTTCAGTCTCGGGCCGGGACCGGATATGCTGGAGAACCTCCAGACCGTTCAGTTTGGGAAGTCGGGTGTCCAGCAGGATAAGAATGGGCTGGAAGCGGATGTCCCGGTCCTGGTAGAGGCCCCTCCCGAAAAGATAATCCAGGGCTTCTTCGCCGTCTGTGACCACATCCAGTCCATTTATCATGCGGTTTCGCTCGAACAGTCTCTGGATGAGCATGATGTCGTCGGAGTTGTCTTCCACCAACAGGATGGTTTTTTCTGTCATTCATTTCCTCCTCAACTGCCGAGAGTGAAATAAAACGTTGCTCCCCCGCCTGGTTTGCTCTCCGCCCAGACCTCTCCGCCGTGCCGACTGAGGATGCGCCGGACAGTGGTCAGCCCGATTCCTGACCCTGGATAATCGGAATGGCTGTGCAGCCTCTGGAAAGGCTGGAACAGTTTATCGGCATAGGCCATGTCAAATCCCACCCCGTTGTCCCGGACATAAAAGCATGACTTTTGCCCCTGGTCCTTAAGACCGAATTCAATCCTGGCCACTGGCTCTTGATTCGTGAATTTCCAGGCATTCCGGAGCAGATTCTGGATGACGATGGTTAACAAATTGAGGTCCCCTGGGGCGGAGAGGCCCTCGCCGATCACAAACTCGGCTTTCCTTCCTGGATGGTTTTTTTTGAGCTCGGCGGCGGATTTCCTGGCCATGGCGCTTAAATCCAAGGTCTGGATATCCAGACGGGCCGTGCTCAACCGGGAAAGCTGCAGCAAAGAATCGATGAGGTTTTCCGTGGTCTGGACGGCCCGCCGGATCCTGGCGAGATAGTCCTTTCCTTTTTTATCCAGCACCGGAAAATAATCCTCCAGAAGGGCCGTACTGAAACCTTTGATGCTCCGCAGGGGTGCGCGCAAATCATGGGATACCGAAGAAGTAAACATTTCCAGCTCCCTATTGGCCGCCTCCAGTTCCTTGCATTTGGTCTCGAGCTCCCGGTTGAGTTCCAGAATTTTGTTTTCTGCGTCCTTTTTTTCTGTCACATCCCGGACGATGGAGAGAACGTATTTGACGGAACCATGATTATCCAATTCCGGAACCATGAGGCTTTCACAAAATTTTTTTTCTCTGGCCTTGACCAAGGGAAATTCAAAACGCCTCTTCTTTTTTTCTCGAAAGACCGATAGAATTTTATTGTCCCAGAAATCGCATAAATCCTGAGGATATTTTAACTCTCGATAGGTCTTCCCTAGAATATCATCCATTTTCAAACCAGTTAGCTTTTCAACAGCTTTATTGACAAAAACATGGCGAAGATGGCGGTCGAATCGGACAATTATATCTTCGGCATTATCGACCAGGGTTCGAATTTCGCGCTCTTTTTTTTTGAGTTGGTGTTCTGCATTCTTTATTTGGGTGACGTCAGCCAGGGATATCATCAGTCGATCCCGACGAGTCCTGCCGACAAAAGGCGACATTCTGGCCAAAACACTGATTTGCCTGTACCCCTTTCCTTTAAGCGCAAATTCGCAGGCTTGGGTTTTCCCGGTTTTGACAGCATTCCTCAGATGCACAAAAGCGGAGTCTTGATCTTCGGGAATAACGAATGAAAATAGAGATTTCCCGGCGAGATAGTCCGAATCAAATCCTATGAAAAGGCTCAGCGTGCGGTTCGCTTCTACGAATTTGCCGTTCGGGTCAACAAGCGCCATCCCCATGGGCGCCCAAAGGAAGAGCTCGCGGTATCTTTCGCAGCTTTGTCTCAGGTCGGCAATCTCATTTTTATAGGCCTCTTCTCGCAGATGAATCTCAATAATCCTGGAATCCAGCTCTTCGATTTTCTTCCTGTATTCTTCCTGGTTCATCTTATCCATCCGGCTTTTATGATGAATTCTTCGGCCAGACCCGGCTCTCATTTTGTATCTATCAGCAGAAGCCACTCTCCTTCGACTTCATTTCCAGAGAGCCGGTGTACGCTGAGACGCGCAGTCCGATCTCCGATCCCCGGCAGCTTTATTGTGATCTCCATGGCTTTGATATCCTTTTTTTGAGTCAGGCGTTTTTCCAGTTTCTTGCCCAGCTCCGGACTGCCCCACCCGATGATCGTTTCCAACTTCTTCTCCTGCACCGATTTGGGAGTCAAATCAAACGCCTCTTTAAAGGACGTATTGATGGCCTTTATCTTGAATCCGGCATCTATAAGAACTGCCGGTTGAGGGAGGGCATCGATCAGGTTCTGGCGGAGAAGTTTCTCTCTCTCGCTTTTCTTCTCAAGCTCCTTGGCCCTGGTGATATCCAGAAAATTGATCACCACGCCGGCGATTCTATTTCCATCGGTTCGTAAAGGCATCAGATTCACATGCAGCCATCGGCCGTCTTTGGTTCCCACCTCCACCTCTTTCTTTGCGAGGGTATCCAGCACATCCTCGGATTCTTTCACGATATCAAGGTCTTTAAGGTTGGTGGTGATGTCGGAAAGGGCACGTCCCACATCCCGCTCAATCAGGTTGAATACGCTCTGGACCGCGGGTGTGAACCTTATAATCTTCAAATCGTTATCCAGAAAAATGGCACCAAACGGGGAATGACTGAACAGGTTTCTGAGATAATCTTCTGTCTTCTGTAGCTCCTCGTTTTTGCTCCTGAGTTCGGCGTTGACCGTCTCCAGCTCCTCGTTGGTGCTGTGAAGCTCCTCTTTTGAGCTCTCCAGTTCTTCATTGGTGCTTTGAAGCTCTTCGTTGTTAGCCTGAAGCTCCTCGTTGGCTGATTTGAGTTCTTCGTTGGAGGTTTCCAGCTCTTCGATGGTGGCATGGAGATTCTGTTTGGCCTGGATGAGCTGATTCTCCAGTTCCCGCACCTTAGAGTCCTCTGCCGAGAGTGTCTCATCGTCCCTTTTCTTTTTGGAGGCGACTTTTTTCTCACGAAACGTGATCAAGATCACTTCGCGTCCGTCAACCTTCACTTTGCTAGGTATGACGTCGACTTCAGCCGCAACTGCACCGTCATGGTCAAAGATAATTTTGTTATACGTGGCTGAGACCTCTCCTTTTTTAATCTGGTCCACAGCTTCTTTGATTCTGTTAGCCAGTTCCTTATCGGTCATGGATAAGATCTTGTAACTGACTTCTCCCACCGGAGGATGGAGAAATTTACGGGTGTCGCCGTGAAAGTAGAGCACGTTGAGATCTTTATCCACGAACACAGCCGGGGGAGCGACTGTCTCCAGGATGGTTTGCTCCATCTGCCTTCTAATCTGCAATTTTTTCTGAATTTCTTTTTCTTGTTTCTGCTCGTCGGATTGATCCCACCTATCGAAGGATTTATCTCCCCGGGCGTTGCCGAAAGCCATTTCGAACTGATTGTAATAAGCCTGTCTGCTTTCCATCTCATGGGATTGGAATATCTTGTACTTTTGGTTTACTACGGAGAACATATCGGTGAAATCCCCGATACTCTCGGATGTTCCCAGGAATAAGTATCCATCCGGTCTCAGGCTGTAATGCATCAGGGGAATGATTTTTTCCTGAAGACCTGACCCCATATAGATCAAGAGGTTGCGGCAGCTTATGAGGTTCAGCTGGGAAAAAGGAGGATCTTTGAGGATGTCATGGATGGCGAAAATCACCATTTCGCGAACCGAGTTTTCGACCTTGTATTTACCGCCTTGCTCGGAAAAGTATTTTCTCAGCCTTTCCGGAGAGACGTCCGAGGTGATATTCTCCGGGTAGACCGACTCCCTGGCTATGGCGATGGCTTCTTCGTCGATATCCGTGGCGAATATTTTGATTTCATGTTGGACTCCAATTTTCTCCATGGTTTCATGAATTAGAATGGCCAAAGTGAAGGCCTCCTCGCCAGACCCGCATCCCGGCACCCAAGCTCTGATTGGCATATCCAGCGGATCGTCTTTGATCATAGGTTTGATAACCTTGCGGGCCAGCACTTCCCATGCTGGCGCATCCCGGAAAAAATTGGTGACGTTGATGAGCATGTCTTTGAACAAGGCGGTTACTTCTTCCGGGTTTTCTCGGAGAAAACGCAAATACTCCTTGGGATTCTTGACCCGGTGGATAGCCATACGCCTTCCGATCCGGCGGTGCACCGTATTGTTTTTGTAGCCGGTGAAGTCATGGCCGGTGGTTCTCCTTATCAGGGCTAATATGGCGGGATAGGCATCCTTGATTTTCTCCTCCTTTGTCTTTTCCGGTTTTTTGACAGTTGCTTTAAATTCAACAAAAGGATGACCGAGGTAATTCATGAATGCATCCGGCATCCTCTCTACGGGGAGTGTGAAATCGGCCGCCTCGGATTCGATCACGCTACGCGGCATGTCCGGGTATTCAGCTTGATAGGGATCCTGGGCCAGGACCAATCCCCCTGCTCCCTTGATTTCTTTGGCTCCCATGGTTCCGTCCGCTCCTGTCCCGGAGAGAATAATACCGATAGACATCTCCCTTAATTCCTCGGCAAGAGAGCGGAAAAACGTGTCGATGGGGAGTTTGGTTCCTCTTTTTTCTTTGGGGGGAAGTAATTGCAGGGTGTGGCCGGCGATAACCACATCCCGGTTGGGGGGTTTCAGATAAACTCTATTGGGCTCCACCGTCATGCCGTTTGTGGTCTGGACCACTTTCATACGGGTATGCTGCTCCAAAAGCGAGGCCATGTAGCTTTCATGCCGCGGGTCCAAATGTTGAATGACCACAAAGGCCAGGCCGCTGTTCGGGGGCATTACGTTGAAAAATCCTTCAAGGGCTTTAACTCCCCCCGCAGAGGCACCTATACCCACAACGGCAAAATTCTCTTTTTTGTCCGCTTTTTCTCCTTTTTCGCGCCTCTGAACCCGGCTTTCGCTTTTTTTCTTAATTTTTTTTTGTGGGTTGCGCTTTGTTGCGTCCTTTTTTTGATTGGCCATCTTCACTTTTCTCCAGGATGAATTGCCTAAAAACTATTCTTTATTTGGAAATACACTCCTTAAGGGGGCTTCTACGCGAAGCGCTTCAATGTATTTTCCCTGCTGGAAATAATATTTGTGATAATCGTATCATGAGTCCGGATATGGATCAATATGCGGATCATAGGATTGGGTGAAACAACATTCCGCTTAACAGTAGTTGTTTTCCGGCACTGAGACGGCCATAATCCAGATTGGCTCGGGCATCTCAGATCATCGGGACGTCTTGGAGAGCTCCAGGAGCAGTTCCCGGGCGGTTTGGGGAGACTCCAAGTAAAATTTGGCTTGAGAGGGTCCGAAGCTCACTTTGACAGAATAGGCGTCGCTGGGAAGGATCTTGAACAGGCCCTCATCGGTCCAGTCACCGCCCATGGCAAGGATAAAATCCCAGCTTTTCGCGGACAGCCAGGACGAGACGGCTTGACCTGTGTTCACTTGTGAGGGGCGGACTTCTATCATCTTGTTCCCCTGCATCACGTGAAAGTCGGTGTTGGCCAGGTATTCGCTGAGGAAATCGAATAGCTCGTTGGCTCTCAACCGTCCCAGCTCCGGATCAGTTTTGCTGAAGTTCCAGGCAATCCCGTAGTCTTTGTCTTCGACGAGCGAGCCGGGAACCTTGATGACATAATCCTCAAAAACAGGTTTGAGAAGCTCCATGCCGCTGTCAGTTATTCCGTTCATGCTCTGCCATTCGGTTCCGAGATCTTCTCTGATCCAGGATCCGTGTTCAGCCACCAGCCCGCATCGTAAATTCCCTAGCCAGCTTTGGAGGGCATTGCGGCTATAGCTACTCAAGACCACCAGTTGGATATGTCTGTCGGCAGTCAGTTTTTTCAATAGTCGCCTCAGCGCGGGGTCAGGACCGTCCTGATCCGACTCCGGGAAAAAAGGTATCAGAGTTCCGTCAAAATCAAGGAGTATAAGCCGGTTCTTTGCCTCTCTGAAGCCCTCTAACAGTTTTTCCTTCCACCTCCCTTCCAATTTTTTGTGTTCGCGCTGTGATTGGAGTCGCTTTACCTCCTCGATCCGGTCCAGGAAACTGCCCGTCCAGCGTGTTATATCATAGTCCGAGAGGCGCTTCCTCATGACAGACATACGCTTTTCCTGTTCCTTGGTATCCATCTCAAGGGCCAGATGAATGGCAGTAGCGACTTCCTCCCGGCTGTTGATGTTGACTAGAAGGGCCTCGCCCAGCTCGGAAGCGGCTCCGGCCGTCTCGCTGAGTACCAAAACGCCTTGTTGGTTGATTCGGGAGGCTACGAACTCCTTGGCCACCAGGTTCATGCCGTCGCGCAGGGGGGTGACTAGAGCCACATCGGCGGCTGCATAGAGAGGTAGCAGCTTCTCGAAAGGAAGAGAGCGGTACATGTAATGAATGGGCGTCCACCCGGGTTGAGCGAACCGGCCGTTGATCCGTCCCACCAACTGTTCCACATTCTCTTTGAGAAGGGAATACTGCTTGACTCTTGTTCTGGAGGGGACACAGAGCATGATGTATGTGAACCGATTGTGCCATTGGGGGTATCTTTCCATGAACTTTTCTAAGCTCTCCAGCCGTTGGGAGATACCCTTGGTATAATCCAGGCGGTCGACGGAGAGGATTATTTTTTTGTCACCTGCTGATGTCTTGCTTTCCCAGTCTTGAATGTCCTCCAGAGCAGCGGGATTGGTCAATAGTTCTTCCATGTGCTGGAAATCGATGCCCATGGGAAAATTCTCCACCTTGACTATCCGATGGCCAACGTTGAGAGTGCCGAATTCATGCTCCAGGCCTAGCAGGCGGAGCACGCTGCTCAAGAAATGTCTAGCATACTCATAGGTATGCAATCCGATAAGGTCTGCCCCCAACAATCCCTCCAGTATCTCTCGCCTCCAAGGCAGCATGCGGAATATTTCTGAAGAGGGAAACGGAATGTGGAGAAAAAACCCGACGGCGCTCCGGGGAAGATTTTTTCTGATCAGGGATGGCAAAAGCATCAGGTGGTAGTCATGAATCCAAATTGTGTCTCTGGGGCCGGTCAGTTCACAGATTTTCTGTAGAAATTTCCGGTTGACTCTCTGGTAGGCTGCCCATTCGGCGTAGTCATAATCGCTGTAAGTCGCAAAGTAATGGAACAAAGGCCAGAGGGTTCTGTTGGCAAAACCGTAGTAGTATTTGCTCACTTCTAAGGGCTCTATGAAAATGGGGTGGCTCCGATGCCGGTTGATCAGTGTGGTTTCTATCTCGTCTTTTTCCCTTATATCGGCGGGCCAGTACCCGGGCCAGCCTACGAAAAGGACGTCTTTGTTCTCTCCGAGAGCTCGGAGACCAGCTGCCAATCCACCCGGGCTTTGCTGGATCCGGATTTCTTCCTTTCTTTTGGAGATGCTTACCGGCAGACGGTTGGCCACAATGATGATTTTTGACGGATTTTCTTCTTCGTATATCATTTCAGGGCTTTTTACCGAATTGAGAGCACTTCTTTCGGCCTTATTGTTTTGACAGTCGAAAACCGAAAATGTATCTGCTAAAAACGTGCCAAATATCCTGTGATTTCGATAAGCCTGGAAATACCTGATTTTTTTGCCCGGAACAGGCGCGTTTCGCTCGCATAAGTCCTGCTGGACAGGACAGAAGATTACGGGGCCATTTGAATCGTGCCGCCGAAACCAACCTCGCTCTAGAACCCGGGTACTAACATGAACTGGAAGTACCAACCTTTCTGGGAACGGTTGAAAGGATGCACCAGGTTCACCCCGATAATGGCAAACCCGAACAGGTTTGTTCTGAGGCCCACGCCGGCGCTCCAGACCGGTTTGCGGTCACCGCCAAGAAACCAGGCTTTGTCGTTATCATACCAGGCCAGGCCTCCGTCGACGAAGGCGGCGAATTCCAGAGGAAACACACCGTAATAGCCGGAGCCGAGACCCAGTACATTAAATACAGGGAATCGTACTTCGGCGTTGGCTACGATGATCTTGCTGCCGAACAGCCGGTCAAAAACCCGGCAGCCTTCTCCTTCTCCGCATTCTCCGGCACTGAAGGAATTGTAGTTATAGCCTCTGACAAGACTTTGATAGCCCAGGAAGAGCGGATACAGCCGGCTGTCTTCGGCGCCCGGCCCATAGCGGCCAAAGTGGAGAAAGCGGAAAGCCAGAGTGAAGGGCCTGAACGGCATGACATAGCGCCTGTAATCGGCAAGGACGTCATAATAGGTGAGCGACCCGACTTTGGGGGAGACCTCGAGCCGGTATTTCTGGCCGAGTATGGGACTGGTCGCTCCGAAATATGAGCTGTCGTAAACCAGTGCCCCGCTCAAAGTCCCCAAATGGAGTGAACCGGGGGCCTTCGGGTCTTCCTCAATATCTTGTATCTCCTGCCCATCCACCAACGAAAAGGCACGTATATGAAGGTCGCGGTCGAACCTGATAAACTGATATCCCGCCGATGTTTCGAAGCGGTGAACCTGATTGAAGGGATAAGAGGCCAGACCGGATAGGCGATAATTGATCTGCCGGAAGATTCTTTCTTGCTGTATAAGGGCAGGCTCTCCCGAGACCTGGCCTACGAATTCGGCATAACCCCCGGTGACATAGGGGATCCGCTGAACGACGACGCCGAGGTTCCATCGGAGCCGGCTGTATTCGTACCCCACCAGCAGAGCCGAATCCTGTATCCGGGTGCTGACCTGGGCCATGGTCACCAGGCTGTGAAAGCCCAGAACATCGCTGAAAAACAGGGCGATGCCGCCTCCGCCGTAGGTGCCGAAACGGTCAACTCCGATGGCAACCTGAGGCGGTGCGATGTAATCCAGGGTCAGGGTGGGATTGTAATCCCTGATCTTATAGTCCTTGTCTGCCGGCAGACCGTAAAGGGGATTGTTCAGCAGGCCCAGCAATTCCCCCTGCGGCTCGCGGCGTGGGGGGAGGACGTCGGGCATCAACTCCCCTAAAGGTCCGTCCGCCTCGTGCATCTGTTTGAGGTCGCTGTCGGTAACGTTATAGATACTGTACTTATCGTCCTGATAGAGGCAGTAGACGAGATTTCCCGAATCCTGGGCCACGGAGATGGCCGGGCTCAAACCGGTGATCCCGCTCACTCCGGTGTACAAATCGGTTATTTTGGTGATCCGGCCTCCGAGAAGGTCTTTGCGGTAGATATTGGTGATCCCGTTTTCGTCGGCCAGAAAATAAAGGCTTTCTGAGTTCGGAGACCACTGGGGATTGATGTTTTTGGAGTCGGTGAACCCGGCAACCCTCTCGATCTCACCCGTTTCCGGATTGAGCAGGGCCAGATCATAGTTGCCGATTTCCAAGAGCGTTAAATTGCTGGAAAACCTGTCCGTGACGAAGGCGATGGCAGTTCCATCGGGCGACCAGGCGGGTTGAAGGTCGGAAAAGGGATCTTCGGTTACTCTCTTTAGCCTATCGGTTTGAAGGTCATACATGAAAAGGTCTGTAAAGCCCTCCACCAGGGCCGAAAAGGCGATATACCGGCCATCCGGCGACCAGGTCGGGTTCAGAACTTCCCCCAATTCGGGAAAAATTATCTCTCTCTCGGTTTCTCCGGATTCGATATTCAGTATGGTTAGCTGGGGTTGGCCTTGGCTGACCGCCCCGAGGGCGAATCTGTTCCCTTCCGCATCCCAGCTTCCGGAGGATTTGACGAACATCAGACTTTCGAAATGAGGGTCAACGGCGGTACCAATGAGTTTTCGCTTGATTTTTCCAGTTCTGGCGTCGGCCAGGTACATATCGATGGAAAACAGGTCTTTTGTGGACAGGAACACCAAATCCCTGCCGTCCGGACTCAACGAGGGGGAGATGTTCAAACGGTTCATTTCGGTGGCTGCAATCAGTTCCTGTCCGGAAAAATCGGCCACACGCGTTCTCTCCGCAATGGGTGCGTACCTGATTGTCATGGATTGGAGCCAATTCTCGGAGAGTTCATCCAGGGATAGTCCGGTCGCTTTCTTGAGAGCGGCTTCCTGATTCCCAGCTTTGCCCACGGATTTCATGATCGTCCCGATGATGTCATCCCCGTAACGCCCGGTGAGGTAAGCCCACAGAGCATGACCGTAGCGGTAAGGGAAATACTGGGGATCGGAGAGCTGTCGAATGGTGGGAAAATCGTCTTTCCCAATGGCGTCCCGCATCCACATGGCGGTGAGGGAGTCCACCGGACCTCGAGAGAGGTATTCCGCCAATCCCTCCACGAACCAGAGGGGTAGCCGGAGGGCACTGGGAGCGGCTGCGGCATATCGGGGATGGTCCTGAGAGGTGATGTCGAACTGGAAGGCGTGGACCAACTCATGTCCGATCACGTGGTTGGAATCCGCAAGCGACGGGGCGAGAGGCAGTACGATACGCCGCTTGAGCATTTCGGTGACTCCTCCGGTCCCTTCTCCGATGATTCCCGGAATGGCCGTAGTCTGTTGGAAATGGGGCGAGCTGGAGTAGAGGATCAGAATCTGACGGCCCTTCAGCTCGTGGTTCAGGATGCGGGAAAACCGGGCATACCATCGTTCGGCCAGCTTAGCTGCCTGGATAGCCGCCGCCTCTTCTTTAGGGTAAAAATAAACATCGAAATTTTTCGTGCTGATCACCTTGAAGTCAAAGGTGTCATACTGCACCTTGTTCCGTCCGAAGTACTGAGCCTGCAGCGATACGGAAATCGAGCTCAGGACGAACACAAGAATAACTATCGAGACCAGCGCCCTGGGGTGATAATACCCCTGCTTGTCAGAACCAGGCCCTCCGTTTCCTGGCTCTTTAATTGTTTCGGTAATCATGGTTTCCTCCTTGAGCCGTGGCTAATCCGCCCGGAACATCATAGAGGCCGCGTCTCCCCTTAAAAGAAGAGATCAAACAACAATTTCGAGGGAAACATCGAGGGGACTCAAGATATCTTCCCCTTTTCGTCGTTTCCCTTCTCTGTTTCCTGCCGTGAAGTGTAACGGCGCCAGCTTTGTGCCAGGCGATCGAGTTCCTGATCGACCCGGTGATTGATTGTCTCTTCTTCGAAAGCGCCGTCGTCTTTTCGTTTGCCGGCTTCAATGCCTGTCAGAATGGCCATGCCCTGGTCCACAGTTGCGACCGGATAGATGTGAAACTGTCCATTGCTTACGGCATCGATGACGTCCTGTCTGAGCATAAGGTTAGAGACATTCTGATGGGGAATGATGACTCCCTGGGTGCCGGTCAATCCCTTTTCTCTGCACACATCGAAGTATCCCTCGATTTTTTCGTTGACCGCGCCTATGGGCTGGATCTCTCCCTTTTGGTTGATGGAGCCGGTCACGGCTATGTCCTGCCTTAGACGCAGACCGGAGAGGCTGGAGAGTATGGCGTAGGCCTCCGTCGAGGAGGCGCTGTCTCCTTCCACGCCCGAATAGGACTGTTCGAAAGCAAGACTTGCAGACAGAGAGAAAGGTCTGTCCTGGCAGTATTTTCCTCTCAAAAAGCCCGATAAAATCAGGACGCCCTTGTTGTGCGTCCGGCCGCTCAAATCGGCCTCTCTCTCTATGTTGATCACGCCCGCCTTGCCTACAGCCGTGGTTGCGGTTATCCGGGTCGGCTTGCCGAACAGGAATTCTCCTATGGGATAGACAGACAATCCGTTCACCTGCCCCACGACGGATCCCTCCGTATCGATCATCAGGGTTCCCTCTTCGATCAATTCCTGGATCTTATCTTCGATCAGATTGACCCTCTTGTAACGCTCCCTAATGGCTTTTTCGACATGCCGGCGGGAAACCTCCTGATCAATCCCCTCTTCCTTCCCCCAGTGGGCGGCCTCCCGTACTATGTCCGCTATGATATGGAAGCGGGTCGAGATTTTTGTCTGCCGCCCGGATATTCTGGTCGCATACTCGAGAATGCCGGCCATAGCCCCCTTGTCGAACGCATTCAAATCCTCTTCTTCCGTAATCGTTTTGATGAACCGGATATACTGCTCCAGGGTCTTTTCATTTCTGGGTGTTTCGGTGTCGAATTCCGCTTTGACTTTGAAGATCTTTTTGAAATCCGGATCCATGAAATAAAGGAGGTTGTAGAGGTAGGCGTCCCCGATCATGACCACGTCCACTTGACATTCGATTTTTTCGGGTTTCAGTCGTGAAGTGGAAAAGAGGTACAGCGATGCGAAATTCTGGATTTCGTGGACCTGATACTTGAGCGTTCTCTTCAGGGTAGTCCAGACCCCCGGCTCCACCAGAGCATCCAGCGCATTGACGACAAGATAGCCTCCGTTGGCCTTTAAAAAGGACCCAGCCTTTATCTTGGTGAAGTCGGTCTGGATGACCCCTCCCATGGAAGGGGTCATTTCGATGGATCCGAACAGATTGGGATAATTGGGATTGTTCTCCAGGACAACCGGTGTCCCCTTCGTATCCGTGTTGTCGATCAGAAGGTTCACTCTGTATTCAGTGAATGGGTCACCTTTCATCGGTTGATCGGGTTTGTCTTCCGTGGTTTTGAAGATATCGATCTTTTGAATCAGGCTCTTCTCCACATCGTCCAGATAATGCGAAATTTTGGGATCCTTGAATTTGTCCTTTATTTCCTTAATCGATCCGTTGATGATGGGAGTGATGGACTCTTCGTCCCACTCTTTGAGCTCTGTTCGCATGTTATCTTCGATCTCTTTCATCTGGGACAAAACCTCTTCCATCTTCTTTGACAGGTCCTCGTGCTCCTTTCTTCAGCTTTTCCAGTTTGTCTTCGGGAAATTTATCTTCCCGCGCCAAAGCCTCCAGTTTGGTGAATGGAGTCGGTTTTTCATCGACGACCGGAACCAGCTCTGGCTTGGTCAACAGGCCCACCTGTATCTGAACGACGGAAAATCCCTTGCCGGTGACTTCATCTTCGAACTTTTTGAGTATCTCCCTCTGTCTTTCTTTGCCCCTGTCCACGATGCTGGATCTTTTTTCCTTGTAGTAATCGCTCTTGAGAAGTTCCGGAATGTTTGTCTTCAGCATATCGATCAAACGCTCCATGGAGTCCCGGAAATCTCTTCCCCTCCCGGGGGAAAGAACAATCAGTGAAGGCTCATCCGGCTTTTCGAAATTGTGGACATAGAGCAAATCGTCCGGGGTTTCACCGCTGTCTTTCAGCTTTTCCAGCAGCTTTTTGATAGTGGTCGTGCGTCCTGTTCCGGCCAGTCCGGTGACAAAGATATTGTATCCCGGGCTTTTAATGGCCAATCCGGTCTTGATGGCGTTAAAGGCCCTTTCCTGGCCGATGATTTCCTGAATAGCTTCAAACCCGTTGCTGGAATCAAAGGATATTTGATCGAGATCCAGCCTCCACGCAAGCTTTTCTGGCGGTAATTCCGGAAAGTCTGCCGCTTTTTTCACTAGGCCTCCTTTCGATTCGTAGGTCCGGTATATTTTTTAGCGGTCTGGCTCTGAGGGCGTGGATATCTCTCTGATCACCTCTCCCGCCATGCTTTTCCTTGCGTGCTCGGCCAAGTCGCCCAAGGACAAAACCCCTGACACTTTTTTATTCTTTCCGGTCACCAGCAGCCGGCGAATCATGTGCTCTTCCATCAAATTCGCAGCCTCTTTGATATCCGCGTTTTCGTCACAATAGACCAGCGAGGCGGACATGATATCTTCTGCCTTCGTGCTTTCTGGGTTTTTTCCTTCGGCGATTACCCTCAAGACGAGGTCCCGGTCCGTTATGATTCCCTTAGCTTCTCCATTTGCCATTACGGGTACGGCACCGACATCGAGGTCTTTCATTTTTTTTGCCACAGACGCTGTCGTGTCACCGGTTCGGACACCTTCGATGTCTCTGGTCATGATTTCTTTAACTTTCATGGTCTTCTCCTTTTAGGTTTTGGGGGAGGGTCAGGCCGGTCGACATGGAACCGGCCTGTATCCACTCAGTCTGTTTGCTGAACTTGCCATTGATTCCTACCGCAACGGAGTCACTCTGGCCCGGCGCTGCGGCAAATGTCAGTTTAAACCCTCCCCGATACAATACTTTGCGTTCCTGCTTAGTTTGTCCGGGTTCAATAAGGCCACATGGGCGGTATGTGGGGCCAAGTAGGCCAGTAAGGCCACCAGTAGTCTCTGAAATAGAGATCCGGATAATAATCCGGGGACTCATCGATGGTCAGTCTGTTGACCACTCTTCTGGCGCCGCCGTCGAAAGCGTCTTTTATAGCTGAATCCAGCTCTGTAATGCTGTCGACTTCCCCTTCCAGTGTGGCAATACCGTTCTCTACGGATACGCTGATGTCATCATCATCCACGAAGATACTCCAGGAGAGCTGCTGTTCGATGTCTTCCTTGATCTCCTTATCGCTTTTCCAGGTCCAGACGTCTTCCACCTCGATGTTGTTTTCTACCGCCACCACGCCGTTCGTCCTTGAGGCAACGTCGCCGGCCTGCATCTTTTCGTATTCACTGTCAACTTTGCCGTAAAGATAGACTTTGTGATTTCTTGCGACCACTGTGATCTCGAACCGTTCCACTATCGGGCTCCACAGCAAGGCATCCTTCACGTTATCCGCGATTTCCTCATCCGTCAGAGGGGAGACGGGGCGAACGGTAATTTCATTTTCGACACTCCAGACCCCTATGGTATTCCGAGCGTCTTGCTCCGCAGCTTTTTTGGCCTTCAGATTGTCAACCTCACCATCCAATGTGACCAGTCCATTGTCCGCATCGACATCGATCTTGAAGGAGAGTACCCTGGGATCATACAGAAAGGCGTCCTTGACAGCATCTTCGATCTCCTCATCATCTTTCAAAACCGTCATTTCCCGCTGATTTTCGTCCTTGGCCCAGAATTTGACTTCCAGGGCGCTGTCGTCCACATCATCGACACCGGCAACCCAAGACGTGTTATAGACGCGGGTCTTTTCCATGGAGCTGCCCACGGTACCGCTGAGGGTGACCTTGTGATCTTCGACCTTCACCTCGATCAGCCCCTCATCGATCAGGGGATTAATCTCCAGCTGACGCTCGATATCAGCTTTGATCTCGGAATCCATCCGGTCCGTTTCATAAACGATGCGAATGTCGTTTTCTAAGTCCTTAACACCTTTAACTCCTTTGGCCACATGGGCGCAGAGTCTTTTCTCCGCCCAGGATTCCACGGAACCCGTCAGCGTCACTTTTCCGTTATCCACTTCGACGCCCACTTCGTAGCTGTCCGCAGCAGGGTCCATCAGGAGAGCACTTTGTATATCCTGACGAATGTCTCCATCCTTCCGGTCCACGGGCTCGACTGTGATCATATTGACCACACTCCTGACTCCTCTTATGGTCTCGGCGATTCTCTCGGCCCGCTCTTTAGCCAGGATGTTGTCCACCGAGCCCGACAGGGTTACGATACCCTCCTTTGTCTCGACATCGATCAAGTGCGATGAGACACCTGAATCCAACAGAAGTTCGATGTCGATGGCATTCGTGATTTCTCCGTCATCCAGAGGCATTTTTTCTATTCCGGACGTAACCATTCTGCCCGGACCCGAATCCTCTCCGGCACAGGCGAAACACACAAAGATGCCAAAAATCAATAGTGATGGCAAAAGACTTCCTGCCAATGCTGAGTTCATTTTACTCATGATTTCCTCCTTAAACTTTATTTCACGCTCAAAGCGTGATCGCGATGACCTCGAATTCCGACGCTTGCTTGATGTGTTTTCAGCATGCGGAGAGATCATCTTTTCGATTTACGGACTGCGAGGTCAGCGCAGGCCTTTCAAACGAATCAAATGAATTGGGTTCGATCTTCTTCATCGCTAGAAATTCATTTAATTTTTCCGCTTACAAAAGAAGCTCTTTTCTATTCCTATATATAAAAGGCGGCAATAGCGATAATGAGCAGAACGACCAGAAACCAGAAAAACACGCCCAGCGCGGTCGCCGCCTCTTCGGTTCCCTGTGTTTGTGGCGCCGCGGCACTCGGGCGGTGCCGTTCTGAAGGAACCGCTGCAGCCAGAAAAATGGCCATAAAGATGGCCACGATAAGAAATGGGAGCCAGTAAGCTCCCCCTATCATCGGTCCGAAGGGAACCAGCCAGACACCTCCTGCCCAACTGAACAGGAATACAATAATAAAGAAGAAGAAAATTCCCGGCCAGGGTCCCTTTCTCCGGAATCCGATGCTGAAAATAGCACTGATCACGAAGGCAATCACCAAGGCAAAAACAAAATGCCATAAAATCATTTCGGCCTCCTTTTTAAATGGCTCCAGTTCGGCTGATGTTCAAGATTTATGCCAACAGTTTTCAGAATTGTGTTAAGCATTGATATGAATACACTTAAGCTCCAAATGCTGAATGCACTTTTACCGGATTCTTGTTGTCAAGGGGGGGCAAAAAGTATTGCCCGGTGAGACCTTTTCTTGTTAAACAGGAATCCTTTGTGATGAAAAATAAGTGTTGCGGCTGGATAAATTCAGGCATTCCAAGAACCCGGCCTACAAGGCTTCCGTTTCGCTGTTTTTTATGGCACGCGGCTAAGCCTCAGCCAGAAGGGAAGACCGTCCCTTTATATCGACTAGAGTGAGTTTTCCATTTCTTCCAGTACGTCTTTGTATTTTTCGTGTATCAATTGCCTGTCAAGATCGGCAAACTCTTTCAACATATTCTCTTTTTCATGTCCGCTGAAATATTCCATGGCCGGATAGAAAAAACGCTTGTCTTCTTTTTCGATATGCTGGGGATAGAGCTGCACAAGTTCCTCCAGTGCCGTGGTCACACTCGCCAATCCCTTCCCGGCTTCGTTGCCAAAAGCAACCAGGCCCCCGTAGATCTGCTTGACAAGTTCTCTGGCTCTCGCATGGTCCTTCTTCAGCTCGCCCATCGTTTTTTGGTGTTCGCTGGAGAGCGATTTGCGACTGAGGGCCTCGAACATAATATCTTCCTCTTTGCCGTGATGAGTCCGGTCCGCATAGCTACGGAAAAAATCCGTAGCCCTACGCAAGAATTCCTGATCAAGATTTTTGGAATTGCGGATCCTGTCCAATTCCCGTTCCATAAGGTTGACAGCCCGCTCGATCGTTCTGTGCTCCCACATCAAAGGACCTATAGGTTCCATGGTCTCCTCCGAAAGTATAGAATGGTGATAGACTTGTCGCTTGTGTATTCTTCAAGTTTTATGCCAATCCTTGGTTGAACATGGGTAAAGGCCGATAAGAGTACGATTGACCCTGAACGGATCACAAGAAAAATGCACGCATTTGCTGAAAGTGACTTGAAAAGTTTTGCAGAACAGGACCGAATCCTGTCGATCAGGAACTTTTTTTCACCGAGCCATCTACCGTGAGGGGCGATATGGCCGGCCGCCTATGTTATTGAGTGGTTTGGCACAAAATTTGCCCCTGTAATTTGCAGGAGATCAAAGTGGAACAACCTTTAGAAATTACTTTTAGGGATGTGAAAAGAACTCCGGCCCTGGAAAACTTTATCCATCAAGAAGTGGCCAAGCTGGACAAGGTCCATCATAACTTGATCCGGTGCCGCGTTGCCGTGGAGAAGCCCCACGAACACCAGAAGTCGGGAAATCCGTATCGTGTTCGCCTGGAAGTCCTGGCGCCGAGGAGTCCGGAAATCGTTGTTACCAGCGATCCCGCCGACGAAGAAATGCACAGACCCCTGGAATCTGTGTTGAAGGACGCTTTTAAGACCGTTCGAAGAAGACTGAAGAAATTGGAGGCCAGGCAGAGGGGAGACGTGAAAAAGCACCCTCGGCAGGAATTGAGGGCCGTGGTGGAAAAGCTTTTCCCCGAAGAGGGGTATGGTTTCATCAGGACCATTGACGGACAGGAGATCTATTTCCACCGCAACAGCGTTTTGCACGAGGATTTCGACCGGATGGAGATCGGAACTGGAGTGAATTTTGTCAAAGAATTGGGGAAAAAAGGCCCCCAGGCCAGCAGCGTGCGGATCGTGGATAAGCCGGGTTTTCGCAAGGGATCAGAAGGGGAACAATAGCATCTGACCAAGCAGATTTGTGATGGATGAACGACCTTCGAAGGGAAGCCCTAAGACTCTCGTTCAGTGTGATTTTGACGGCACAATAACGCAAAGAGATGTCAGCTCGGAGCTTCTGGCCCGTCATGCACGTGGAAACTGGAAATCTCATTTCAAAGACTACAAAGAGGGCCGGATCACCGTCGAACAGTTCAGCGCTCGGGCCTTTGCCCTGGTCGTTGAAAGCCGCTCCATCTTACTCCGTACGGCGAGGAAGACCAGCGCCCTTCGGCCGGGATTCAAACGGTTCGTGGCCGATTGCCAAAGATCAGAGGTTGAATTCGTCATTGTCAGCAATGGTCTTGATTTCTACATTCAGGCCCTGTTGGAGGATTGGGGCCTGCAAAGTATTGAATTCCACTCCGCCTGCGCCGTGTTCAACCCCAACGGGCTGCGGATTCGGTATTATGATCCTGAAGGCCACACACTGAAAGGAGACCTCAAGGAGGCATATATCATGAAATTTCTGGCGAGGGGCGATCGGGTGGTCTACATCGGAAACGGAACTTCCGACATCAAGGCCGCTCTGCATGCTCACCGAGTTTGGGCTACCGGTGATTTGCTCGAGCATTTCCGGAGCCGCCGGATTGCCTGTTGCCCTTACGAAAATTTTTATGATATTGCCGGGGCCGAGCGGCTGATCGATTAACGCTTCATCGAGCATTTTTTCTTCTTGGACGGGCAACATGAGCAGGCCAGGTTTTTCAATCGATTCCAAGGCCCGTATAATGAAAATCACGGAGGCCGTGTCAGGCAGATCCCCTTCGGCATCGACGATAGAATGGCCAGCACCCCCATGCGGTTTACTTTTTATCCCGGTTTTGTTTACATGAATAGATATGTGTTTGACATGCCTGGCACAGCAATTTCAATCACGATCGGCAGCGGCCCGTTCATCCTTTATGAAGGACAGGATGTGTGCCAGAGGCATGAGAGGCCTTGAGAGAAATTGGCGGCAGGAGGATTTGATGAGATGCTGGCATGAGCGAAAAGGAGAACTCGGGCGATGAGCGCGGCTTTGGATAGGCGGACCAAGGTTGTCTGTACTCTAGGCCCGTCCACAGATTCGGCCTCTTCCATACGGCGTCTGATTCGAAGCGGTATGAATGTGGCTCGCTTGAACCTCTCCCACGGAACGCCTCAGGCACATACAAAGATTCTCGAGGCAGTCAAAAAAATCAGCCGGGAACTGGGGATCGAAACGGCGGTTATGATGGATTTGCCTGGTCCGAAATACCGTGTCGGCAAGCTCAGAGAAGGCAAGGCGATTTTAAGAAAAGGAGCGGGGGTGACGCTAACCACCAGGAATGTGAAGGGGGATGAGACTCTGGTGCCGGTAAATCTCCCTCACCTCCCTGGAAATGTGAATCCGGGAGACCGGATCCTTCTGGATGACGGGGCAATGGAGCTTGAAGTCGTCGAGAAGAGGGCACAAGAGGTGAAGTGCAGGGTGGTGGTGGGAGGCATCCTTAAGGAGCGACGTGGCCTTGTAGTTCCGGGAATGCGGATTTCAGGACCGTTCCTGTCCGTAGACTTGAAAGATCATTTGCTTTTTTCGCTGAGACAGAGACCGGATTACCTGGCCATCTCCTTCGTGAGCAGCGCTGAAGATGTCTCGGCTGTCAGGGATATTCTACGTCGGAAAAATTCAGATATTCCCGTTCTTGCCAAAATAGAGCGGGGACAGGCTGTCTCCGATTTTGACCGCATTCTTGCGGAAAGCGACGGCATAATGGTGGCCAGAGGAGACCTCGGGGTGGACATTCCTCTGGAAAGGATTCCCCTGGTACAGAAGGAGATCATCCGGAAGTGCAACCGGGCTGGCAAGCCGGTGATCACGGCCACCCAGATGCTGGAATCCATGGTCAATGCGGTGCGGCCCACCCGGGCCGAGGTGACCGATGTCGCCAACGCCATCTTCGACGGCAGCGACGCCATCATGCTTTCGGCCGAAACATCTATCGGCAAGTATCCAGCAGAAGCAGTGAGAACCATGGACAGAATCGCCCTGGAAGCAGAGAGAAACCTCCCCTATCATCCTATGCTCAGGGAACGGAGTTCCTGGATTGAAAAGCAAACGGATGAGCTCATCAGCTACAACGCCTGCTACACGGCTGCGGCCCTCGACGCGAAGGCGATCGTTGCATACACCCGATCGGGCAGCACGGCCAGGCGCGTTTCCAAGTACCGTCCCGGCGTTCCTGTTGTCGCCATCACTCCCGACGAGACTGTCTGCGCCCGCTTGCTGCTCCATTGGGGGGTCTATCCGGTTCACGCCGAAACACCTTCCTCCATGGACGGCCTGTTTTCCGAAGCCGCAGAGACGGCCAAAAATTTAGGCCTGGCCAAACCGGGGGACCTGATCGTCATCACCGGGGGCATTCCCATCGGCACGGCCGGTGCCACCAACCTACTGAAGGTTCAGAGATTAGACGGCGGTTAAGGATAGATGGCCATGGCCCGCTAATTCTGATCGCATCCCCTTCCCTACCGGACGGTCAAGCGCTCAGACAGTCCGTTTTTTCAGATACAGATGACGCGGGGTCGAAAGCGGTAAGGCCAGTTCCCGGATGCGGCCCAAAACCTCTTATAGCCGGAATGGTCGTGGATCCTTCGATCAGAAGCGAAGTGATTCAATGGCCCATTTTTCTCGTTTCGTCCGGCAGGATGCATTCTTCACATTCGAACTCAAGGGTGGCGTGCTTGATGTTGTGCTTGATCAACCTTTCCTTTATTTCCCTTTTTATCTTCTCGATCTTTGCCATGTCCCGTTCTGAGTTAAAGATGTGCGTGTCGATGACGTTGATATTGGAGCATAAACTCCAGAGATGGACGTGGTGCACTCCCCGGACTCCTTCAACCTGCTGGATATCCCGGACGACCTGATCGAAATTCACATCTTTGGGGGCGAATTTATTCTGCGGTAGGCCTCCCATAAAATCCAAAGTTCGACGGTGATCGACAAATTGCCGTCCAAAAAAAGGCAGACCTCTGGAACACTGTTTTTTTTGCTGATCATTCGGAAGATACAAGTTTTTGTTATGCAGCGGCACAATTTTTGCTGTTACATTGATCCTTAAAATCGATTTCTATAGTTCAGGAAATTGGACGTGATAAAGGATCAACGTTGCTTTTGTGAGCCTAAACTGTATAATCTGTATAATTGAGGCATGAGAAATAAAAGGCCTTTCATTCTATCTTTTCCTGTAAAAAAGGTCATGACTAGGTTCAGTGATTTTCGTCATGAAGGGAGGGGATCTTGTCACAGGAGGAATTAAAACCGGCAGATTCTGCTGTTATGGAAAAGGCACCTACGGGAATTCAGGGTTTGGATGAAATCACCATGGGAGGATTTCCCAGGGGCCGGACAACGCTGGTCTGTGGCGGACCCGGCAGCGGAAAGACGCTTCTGGCATTGGAATTTTTGATTCAGGGCGCGCTCCGATACAATGAACCGGGAGTCTTTGTCTGTTTTGAAGAAACCGCCGATGAATTGAGCATGAACGCGGCCTCCCTCGGTTTCGATTTGGCGGATCTTCGTGATTCAAAACGCCTTTTCATCGATCACATCTATGTGGAACGGTCCGAAATCGAGGAGACGGGCGAATACGACCTTGAAGGGTTATTCATACGCCTGGATCAGGCCATAAGATCCGTCGGTGCACAAAGGGTGGTTCTGGACACCATCGAGTCGCTCTTTGCCGGGTTGTCCAATTTCACCATTTTGCGCGCAGAGCTGCGCAGGCTGTTCCGCTGGCTGAAAAACAGGGGCGTGACCGCGGTGATTACGGGCGAGAAGAGTTCCGATTCGTTGACCAAGTACGGCCTGGAAGAATACGTGTCGGATTGTGTGATTCTTTTGGATCACCGGGTTGTCAACCAGGTCGCCACCCGCCGGTTGCGCGTTCTGAAATTCCGGGGTTCGAAACACGGGACGAATGAATATCCATTCACCATCAGCGACCGAGGCTTTCTGGTCTTACCCATAACTTCTCTTTATCTCCATCATGAGGTCTTCGATGAGCGGATCTCGACCGGAATTCCCCGTCTCGATACGATGCTGGATGGAAAAGGGTATTACAGGGGAAGCACCGTTCTCGTTACGGGCACAGCCGGAACGGGCAAGACCACTTTTGCCGCGATGTTCGCAGATTCAGCCTGCAGACTGGGGGAGCGCTGCGCTTTTTTCGCGTTCGAAGAGTCCTCGCATCAAATTGTGCGCAACCTGTGCTCCATCGGATTGGACCTTCATCCATGGGTGGAAAGCGGATTATTGAAATTCTATAATCAAAGGCCTACCGAATACGGGCTCGAGCACCATCTCATATCCATGTACAAGGTCGCCGAAGAATTTAAGCCTGCGGTAATGGTCATTGACCCGCTCAACGATCTCAAGGCTGTCGGGACTCTGCCTGACGTAAATAACATGATAGTCCGCTTGATCGATCACATGAAAAATAGCGGGATAACTTTGTTTTTGACTTTGTTGACCTTCACCGGCTCGAGCCAGGAAGATGTGGATGTGGGTATCTCATCTTTGGCCGATACCTGGTTGGTGCTCCGCGACATGGAAGCCAAGGGAGAGCGCAGGCGGGGGATCTATGTGCTCAAGTCTCGAGGGATGGCCCACTCCAATCAAATTCGCGAGTTCAGGCTGACAGAGGGAGGGGTGGAACTGCTGGATGTCGATAAGGCCGCGGCGCAAGGAGCTGGCCGAAGTCCGGAAAGCCAATGATCATGATTGAAATAAGGGTTCTTTCAGGAAATTTCATGAGGAAGCGTAAAAGCGCGTTTATCAACATGATTTTGAAAAGGGGCAGCTATGGAACAAAATAAACCCAACGAAGTATGGGAACTGAGGCTGTATGTCGCAGGCCAGACGCCGAAATCCATAACCGCCCTATCCAATCTGAAAAGGATATGCGAAGAGCATCTTGCAGGAAAATACCGCATCGAAGTCATTGATCTGATGGAAAATCCACAGCTTGCCCAGGGGGATCAGATTCTGGCCATTCCGACTCTGGTGCGCAAACTCCCTCCTCCGATAAAAAAGATCATTGGAGACCTCTCCAATGAGGAGCGGGTGCTGGTGGGACTCAATCTGCGGCCGGCGGCATAAGAGGATCATGAGATCGATAGACACAAGCGAAAGCGGTGCGGCATGGAGATCACTAGGACAGTCGATTTTGTGCTTGACTTGAAAGGAATTTAAGGCATTGGCGAAAAGAAAAAAGAATGATAAGACTGAAGATCATGGTTCCCTCGACAACAGAGATCAACGATTCACACTCCGCTTGTTCATCACGGGAACCACACCGAGGTCTGTGCAAGCCATCTCAAATATAAAGAAACTTTGCGAGGAACATCTGACAAACTATGATCTGGAAGTCATTGACATCTATCAGCAGCCGGAACGTGCCCGCGAGGATCAGATCATTGCCGTGCCCACTTTGATCAAGGAGCTTCCAAAGCCCCTGCGGAAGTTTATCGGGGATATGTCGGATACCGGACGCATTCTCATCGGATTGAACCTGGTAACCAAGGATAAAACATAGACTAACCCTAAAATGATCGGATGGCCACACCAGCTGGTTTTGGAGGCGGTTTCTTAGATGAAAGAACACATGAAACGGCTCGAACGGGAGAATGAAGTCCTGCGTGCGCGCCTGGAAGTAGCCGAGGAGAACCTCCGTGCCATCAAAAATGGTGAAGTGGACGCCCTTGTATTAGCGGGTCCCGGAGGCCAGCAGGTGTTCACCCTCAAAGACGCGAATCATCCCTACCGGCTTATCGTCGAAGAGATGGAAGAGGGGGCCATCACTGTGGCAGATAACGGCACAATACTGTACAGCAACAGACAGTTTGCCGCTATGGTCAAGACCTCTCTGGAAAAGCTCATCGGTTCCTCCGTTTATGACTATCTCGATGCATCAAACAGCAGTATCGTGGAGAGCATCTTGAATTCGCATCCCGGAAGAACAAAGAAAACAGAAGTTTCTTTCGGTAGATCCGGGAAAAGACGCCGGCACGCGTATGTTTCTTTCAGGCCGTTGGAGATCGAAGGCAAATCTCTGCTCAGCGGGGTCGTTACCGATATAACCCAACTGAGAAGAGGAGAAGAAGATCGTTTGCGCCTTGTGGCCGCCATTGAGCAGGCTGTCGACAGCGTGATCATTTTGGATCTAAAAGGCACGATTCAGTACGCCAACCCGGCATGTGCACGTATCACCGGATACAAACTCCAGGAGATTGTCGGGAATAGCCTCGATCTTTTCGGACGCTACAAAGGCCAGGGATTGACGAAAACCATTCGGACGTCATTGAAGCGAGAGGATGTCTGGAAGGGACATATAACAGGAAGGAAAAAAGACTCAAACAACTATGATATGGAAGTAACGGCTTCGGGCATCCGTGATAATAAGGACCAGCTGATCAATTATATAGTTATAGGACACGATGTAACCTATGAGTTGAAACTCCAGGAGCAGCTTCGCCATATGCAGAGGCTGGAGGCCGTGGGAAGACTGGCTGGAGGAATCGCCCATGATTTGAACAATATCCTCTCTCCCATTATAGTCAACACCGAATTGCTGCTCGATGAGGCTGAATCCAGAAGCGGGCTCTATGAGGGATTGGAGGCGATTCTCAGAGCAGCTTACCGCCAGAGGGATCTTGTGAAACAGATCCTCATTTTCAGCAGACAGAGTGAGCAGAAACAAGCGCTGATACATGTCAATCCCGTGATTGAAGAAGCCATCCGCTTTTTGCGCGCATCGCTGCCTTCCACTATTGAAATCCGGAAGGACATTGCAGGGCCCCCCGATACGATTCTCGGAGATCCCACTCAAATCCATCAAATCGTCATGAATCTGTTCAGCAATGCGGCTGATGCCATCAAGCCTGGTTCAGGGGTTATTGAGATTCGAGTTGACAATGTTCGGCTGAAAACAAACGAACACGCCGAGTTGAAACCGGGCGAGTATCTCAAGTTGACGGTGACCGATTCCGGGCGGGGAATGGGGCCTTCCACCTTGGAGCGGATTTTCGATCCCTTTTTTACCACCAAAAAACAGGGGGAAGGCACCGGGATGGGACTAGCCGTGGTTCATGGCATCATAAAAAAACACAGGGGAGCAGCAACGGTCAATAGCGAACCCGGTAAAGGAACGCGATTCGAGATATGGTTTCCCCTCGTTGAGGCTTCGGTTCATTCGGAGGAGGTAAGCGCCCAAGACCTTGTTGAGAATAGCGGTCAAAGGATTCTGCTGATCGATGATGAAAAACTGGTTGTGCGCTCCCTGAATCGTGCGTTGAACAGGCACGGTTACAGAGTCACACCCGCAACGGATGGTGTTGAGGCCTTGGAGATATTCCGCCGGAATCCACAACACTTTGATCTCGTTATTGCGGACAATACGATGCCCGGGATGACCGGTATTCAATTGGCCCAGGAGCTTTTGAACATCCGCCAGGACATCCCGATTATAATAAGCACGGGCTACAGCAATAACCTCTCTGAAGAAGAACTCCAGAGTTTGAGAATTCGAGAAGTCCTGATGAAACCTGCCGGTATGAAAGAATTGATCGAAGCCGTGCAGCGCGCCCTGACTTAAGCCGGTCATGAATATACTGTTCGAGTTGAAACGCCTTTCTATATTGGCATGGTGGTCTTTTCGCTCGAGAATTAACCGGTTTTTCCCGACTTTCTTAGATGGCCAGGTAGCCGTCGGGTGCCAGGCTGGTTGCCATCATCACCATGTTGATTTCCTGATGCTCTATCTCAGGTTGACCTGACACCGCGCCAACCCGAACAGGGGTGCCACTCTGGTTGCAGATATGGATAATCTATGGTTACCTGAAAATACTCCCGGAATCATCCAAGTATCGTTTTCTGCGGCCTGTAGCGACTCGAAATCCGGCACTGTACCGCTCAGGGTGACTTCGCCGTGTGAGACGTGAACCTCGATTTTGGATGCATCCACCCGGGCATCCCAGTACAGCTGATCCACGATATCCATTTTGATTTGTTCGGATGTTCTTGTCATGCGACTTCCTCAATTGTCCTTTCCTCGTTTTTCTCTTTTTTCATCCAAGAGGGCGCGTTCGGGAAAGGGGGGAAGAGAAGGCATTTCCCTGGGCGGATTCGTCTCCAGCTCCTTGAGCACGACCTCAATCGCCTTCTCCAACTGCGGATCCTTTCCGGCCATAACATCTGCCGGCCACTGCTCCACTTCGATATCCGGAGGGACTCCCACATTCTCCACAACCCAGCCTTCTTCGGTCCAAATGGCCAGGTTGGGCGCCGTGACGTACCCGCCGTCCATCAAGATCGGAAATCCCAAGGTTCCGACAAGGCCTCCCCAAGTCCTTTTGCCTATCAGCTTTCCCAACTTCAGTTTGCGAAACATCCAGGGAAGGAGGTCTCCACCCGACCCGGCCGTTTCGTTGATGAGCATTACCTTGGGTCCGAAGATGGCCGCACTGGGCGTGCGCAAATCCGCCCCGTAGCGCGTATGCCAGTAACAGATAAAAGGTCTCCTCAGGAGATCGATGTAATAATCGGCTACCTGGCCTCCGCCATTGAACCGCTCGTCCACGATAATGGCGTCCTTGTCCACCTGGGGAAAGAAGTAGCGCTTGAAATACACATGGCCCAATGTTGTGGTGTTGGGAACGTAGACGTAGGCCACACGGCCTCCGGTGGCTTTGTCGACTTTAACGAGATTCCCTTCCACCCAGTCGCGATTCCGGAGCGCTCTCTCATCAGGGACAGGGACAACGGATACGGTGCGGGAATCTTCACCGTCTGGCGATGGTCCCACCGTGATCTGGACCAGTTTTTCCGCCGTGTTTTCGAAGAAACGGTAAACATTTTCCGGGGCCCGGACGTCTTCTCCCTGAACGGCCAGCAGGTACTCGCCTTCTTTGACGTCGACGCCGGGTTCGGTCAGAGGCGAACGCAATTCCGGATTCCAGTTGAGGCCCCCGAACACCTTTGCGAAACGGAAGCGGCCATCCGCAATCTCATAATCGGCACCTAAAAGCCCGCCGGGAATCCTTTCGGGCTCGGTCAGGGTATCTCCGCCCCCTACTCTGTGGTGGCCAACGGCCAGTTCGCTGCACATCCACTGAATCACCCGATTCAGATCGCTGCGCGAAGAGAGGTGGGGGAGGAAGGCGGCGTATTTGGCTTTCATGGCTTTCCAGTCAGCCCCGTGCATATGGGGGTCGTAGAAGTAATCTCTGTTAATTCGCCAGGCTTCAAAGAAAATTTGGTCCCATTCCGCCCGCGGTTCGATGCGCACTTCCACCGCATCTGTATCGATCTTCCCTTGCCCCGGTTTGGCGGGCGACCGGGCCGGTATGATGCCCAGAGTTTTTTGGGTCATGTAGAGAATTTTTGTGTTGTCCGCGGAAATGTCGTATCCGGCGATGCCCTCCAAAATAACCGTGCCCTTGCGCTCGCTCAAATCGTAATGATGCAGTTTAGCTTGCGGATCGAAGGGCCCCCTGCTGAGAGGAGAGGCTTCCAGGTAATAGACCTGTCCCTCTGCTCCTGACTGCAAAAGAAAATAATTGCCCTCGGGTAGTGGGAAGGACAGAATCCGTTCGCTCAGACCTTCGAAGTCAATGATTATCTCCTTTTGTGCCTTCTGTTCCTTGTCCTGGGGGGAGCCCTCTATTTTCTGCCGTTTTTCAGATTTTGGGTTGCTTTCTGTACCTATTTCTTCATCACTCTCTTTAGCCAGAGGAGACATTACCCCCTTCTGAAGCACGACCAGATAAAGCGACTGGGACATACGCATGTCAGCGCTGGACATGGCGAACCAGTGCTTGACGGGACCGGCGTTGGTGGAGGCAAAAAAGTAAAGGTACTTCCCATTCTCGTCGAAAACCGGATTGCTTACCTCGCTCATCCCCTCCGTCATGGGGAAAGATTTGTTTTGATCCAGTGAATAGACATACACCTGCTGCATATAGGCTTTGGTGTTGAGGGTGTAAGCTATCCACCGGGAATCGGGGGACCAGGCGGAGTCGATACCCCTCCAAACAGCCGGGCCATAATAGTGTTCCGAAGACACTTCCGTGACCTCTCCGGTGCCGGTGTCAATCCAGAACAGCGTCCAGGAATTGTCGACGAAAGAGATTTTTTCCCCGTCCGGAGACCAGACCGCACTATCGTAAAATCCGGCTCCTTCCGGAATGGTGAATTTTTTTGCCTTGCCTTCACCATCCTGGGGGATGATATGAAGCATGTATTCTCCGGATTCGTCGGAAAAATACGCGATGTGCTTTCCGTCCGGAGACCAGGCAGGAGATCGCTCGTGCACTCCTGGAGACTGGGTCAGATTTCTGGGATCGCCTTTCTCTGCCGGCACGGAGATAATCTCGCCCCTGAATTCGAGGACGGCTCTGACACCTGTCGGAGAAATGTCTGCATGGCGAATGTACCGAAAGCCTTTGACATAGCGAGGACGGATTTCTTTGAGATCCGCCGCCACACCGATGACCAATCTCGTGTTTTCCGATGTTGCAGGATTGAAAAGATGAAGATATCCTGCCTGCTCATAGATGATTTGACCGCCTCCCGCCGAAGCGCTCAGGATAGGGAAATCGTCGTGCCGGGTCAACTGATCGATCTCTCGAGTTTCGGTATCATAAGCGAAAAGGTTGAATTCGCCGTTTCTGTCGGATAGAAAATAGACTTTATTGCCGATCCACATGGGATCCGTATCGTTGCAGCGTCCTTCGGGCTGGGGGATTTTCACCTGGGAACGATCGCTTAATGAGTACAGCCAAATGAGAGAAACCGTTCCTCCTCGATAATTTTTCCACTGTCGGAAGGCCTCGGGGAGGGGAGTGTAAGCCAGCTTGCTGCCGTCGGGCGAATAAGACAATTTGTTGGCGCGGTGAAGAGGAAGGGGTTCGGGAAATCCGCCTTCCAGTGGAACCCTGAACGGCCTGCTGTTCGCCCGCGAAAAGGCAAAACGGGATGAAATGAACACCACCGATTTTCCGTCGGGTGTGAAGCCGCGTACGATATCCTCCCCCGGATGCCAGGTTAGCCGTTTCGGAATGCCTCCCTCGGCCGGAACCGTGTAGACATCGGTATTTCCGTCATATTCTCCGCTGAAAGCTATGATCTTCCCATCGGGAGAAAAAACGGCGTTAGACTCGGTGCCTCGATGAGAAGTCAGCCGTCTCGCGTCCGTTCCATCGAGTCCAGTCACCCAGAGGTCGCCGGAATACATGAAGACTATGCGTTCCCCGCTTAAAGCCGGCTGGGACAGCAACCTCGTATCCTCCGTGTCAACCGCGAAGCTCAACAGGGAGACACAGAAAAGGCATACACCCATGGTGATAAATAACTTTATTCTGGTCATAATTCTTCTCCTTTCTCCAAAAAATAGACATGTCTCTCTCGGTAAGATCTTATTGAAGTGCCATGTTCCTCGAAGAGGGCCTCTCTTATTCCAAATGACTCATTATCCAAGATTCATGCCAATGTGTATTCGATCTCGCTTAACTTATTTTGATTGTATAAGTTAGAATATACGGCACCCAGAAAAGCGTGAAGAGAAGCATAGAGATCGCCCCTCAATCCAGTGAGACAGGACGGATTGCCGGTGAACGATATGCACACTTTTTTATCCGCATCAATATCTCAGAAGGTCTGGCCCAGGCTGAAATGCAGCCTGTATGGGGATTCCCCGTCCTGACGATCCAGCTTGAAGGCTAAATCCAGCCGTCCAAGGGCAAACCCCAGGTTCAGCCGGAGGCCGAGGCCGGCGGTCTTCCGGATATTCAGAGGATCGAAATCGGGAATAGATGGATACACATTGCCGAGGTCGATGAAGACCACGCCGCCCAATATTTTATAAACCGGAAAACGGAGTTCCTGGTTCAGGATGATCACGGCGTTACCGCCCACCGGATTCCCGGTGACAGGGCTGCGGGGGCCGACTTCATGGTAACCGAATCCTCTTATGGAGCTGCCGCCGCCGGCGTAGAACCGTTCGGAAGGAACCAAATCCTGCCCCAGGCCCCGCCCCAATCCTATCCTCAGGCCGGCAGCATAGGTCAGAGACCGGCTTAGTGGATGATACGTATAATACTGTCCGAAAAAGCGGAGAAATCGAACGTCTGAGGCCAGAAATTTTTCTGCGTACTCACCGGTAAGAGCGCTGAAGCTTCCCTGCAGACTGTTGAATATGTTTTTGCGGTGATCGCGGCTTATGGAGAGAGAAACCCTGCCGATGTTGTAGCGGCTATCAGCGAGAGGCATGTCCCCGGAAAGATTCCGGAGATGCTCGAACGTGTAGTTGTAAGAAATGACGTATTCATCCCGGATAGTCATTTGCTGCTGGAGGGTCGTCCCCAGCCGGCTGGTGGTGAACCCGGATTCTTCAGTTCGCGTGGCAAACCAGAACCAATTGGTATCCATTCTTTTTCCCAGGAAATAGGGACTCCGAATGTAGGCCCTGGCATCCTGTTCCCAGCTGTTCGCCTGGATGATTCCTCCTGCCCTCATCGCTTTACCCAGGAGATTTCGCCGGACGAGCTCACCTATACCCCCTATTCCGGTATCGGTATCGTACTGAAGACCGTATCTGAAATAATAGGGTTTCATCTCTTCTACTTGCACTTCTACTCTGGAAGGTATTACCGGGGAGGAGCTCCCTTTCTGTTTCCCGTTCTGGTAAGAAGGGGAAAAATCGATTCGGATGGCGTCGAATATTCCCAAACTGTACAATTTTTTCTGAGACAGAGAGAATTTCGTGAAATCCACAGCTTGTCCGTTTTGAAAAATAAGCTCCCGCTCTATGATTTTCGATTGCGTGATCCTGTTGCCGAAAATGTCGATTTCATCGATGACCGACTTCTCATTTTCTGAGATGGTAAAGATAAGTCCCACCTTTCCGTTCCCAAGGTTTGGCTCCACCCGGTTTTGTATCTGGACATCCAGGAAACCCCTGGAGGAATAGAAATTTTCCAGGCGGGATTGAGCCTGAAAAATCATGTCCGGGGTGAAGGGGCTTTTGAGGGAAATACCGGCTGTCGCCAAAAGCGAATCCCTGTCCAAGGTCAGCCTGCCCTGAAACGCAATCCGGTCAACCAAAAACTGTGGGCCCTCCTGGATGGGCAGCGTGATTTTGACTGTTCTCTCTGCCGGCAGGAAAACGACCTTAGGAACCTCCACTTCGGCATTGAGATATCCGTTATACCGGTATGAATTTTCCATTCTCTTGATTGCCCTGGCGGGATCGTTGAACAGGGAGAGCTGAATCTCGGGCTCTTCCAGAATAGAGATCAGGGTCTGATCTTCGAGCCCCTGGCGTCCCGGGAAGTCATAGACGATCCGCTCATATCGGGGACCTCGGGCAATGCGAATGCGGACGATTTTCAATTCTTCCGTGACACTCATGTCTTTCACCTGCGTCTCCAGTTGAAAGTGCCCCATCTGAAAAAATTCCCTTTTGATGAGCCTTCGAATGTCTGCGATCCTTTTTCTGTAGAATGCACCTTCCGCCCACAGCTTTTTTGCCTCAGCCCGCAGTTCGGGCGAGACCTTCGCGCTCGAAATGCGCAGAATGACCCTGGGACCCGAGACGATGTGATAAACCAAGATGATTTTGCCCGCCGCCCCCTTTTGCTGGTGATCGATTTTGCATTCCAGGTAATCATAGGAACGGTAGAGTTCTTGTAAGCGGTCCAAATCGCTTTGAAAAAGGAAGAAGTCGAACCTGTTACCTTTGCGGAGCTCGAGGTTTTGCATAATTTGCTCTCTGGACAGACCAAGCTGGCCACAGGTTTCAACCTTCTGGATAATGGCGCCCTTTTGACCGATTTTGTATTGCGGACCCATCCGGTCTTTTCTCCGCAATCCGAAGCGAAGCTCATGCGTGACGTCGAATTGATAGGCGTCGTTATCCTGCTTCATGGCTCGCAGATTCAAATTTTTTAAGATATCGTAACTCAGAATGATTGTCCGCTCGTCGGTATCCTTGAGACCCTGGGAGACGACTAGATCCAAATCACGGGTGATACTCTGGCCTACGGTGATGCGGGCTTCGGGATTCTCCTGAGAGGCAATCAAGCTGGTGTCGATACGGACATTGTCCAGGCCGAGTGTTTGCTCGGCAATGTGTTCCACCTTCCCCAGGAGTGCCCCCTCGACATAGTCGAGAGCTGTATAACTGACGGTATTCAACAGTGAAGTGGAGACATATTCCAGCCTCCTTCCGGTCAACAGGAGCGACAGAATGTCAGCCTCGGCGAGGGGAGGATCCGATGTGAGTCTGGCTGAAAGGTCTTCTGGAGTCCCGAAGACCAGGAGTTGGATGAGATAACCGCTGACCCGGGTTTGGGCCCGAAGTCCGATGTCAGGAACGATCTGGTTGGGGTTGACGAAATTGACCGCCGCCTGTTCGATCTGGTAAGTGTTTTTTCCGAAGTAGACCTCCCCCCCTTCTCTGAAATCGATACGTCCGGAAAGCCCGGGATTATAAGGAGAGCCCCTGAGCTTCACGTCGGCTCTGACACGCGCGTCGATCAGGTTGTTTTCGATTCGGGCCGGATTGAAAGTTTCGATCCGGATATTAAAATCCAGATCGTTCAAAAACTTATTTCTGCGCACGAATATATCGCTCCGTCCCTTTCTCCGCAAAAGCTGAAACACCCTCGATTCGACGCTGATGGGTTCGCTGTAATCGGCAGCCAGTAGAGAAACCTCGCCTCCGAGCCTGTGCTGACTGCCGTCCGTTTCAAACTCGAATTCCGCTTTGATCAAAGAGCGAAGACCCGCCGGATAATCCATATTGATTCCGTCTCCGGCAAAATTCAACGCTGCCTGCTTTAGGCCCAGATTCTCGTGTACGACATAGCCCTTCAGCTTGAACTTTCCCCCGTTTAGGTTGCCTTCAAGGCTTGAGAGGTCTATCCGGTTACCCTTAAATCGGATATCACCAGACAGATCGCTCACGTATAAATCCGGATCGGAAAACTCGACCTGAACATGGCTGAGATTCAGATTCCCCTCGAGGGACGGATTGTCCAAACTCCCATCAAGCTGGAGATGATACTGGCTGTTACCCGACAGGAATGTGCGATTCAAAAAAGATTGAACAGTTTTCAAATCTCCCTGTCCTTCCAGTGTGAAGGAGTGGAATTCATTCCGCAGTAAATTCAGCCGCCCTCCCAATCGGAGCGAATTCCCCGCTCCAGCCAATCGCAGATCATTCACGACCACCTCGCTCCCCTGCAGGTGAAGCGAGGTGCTTTGTTGCAGCTTTAAGGGGATGTCCCAGAGGAAGAAGTCCATATCCGTTATGTTCGCCTGCGCGCTTATAGAATCCGGTTCCAGAGAAGACACCGTCATCTCGGCATCGCCGCTTATTTTGCCCGTTAGCTCAGAGGGAAACTCGTTCCCGAAAGCCGACCCCAAATAGAAGGGATCGAGGTTTTCGAATTCTGCGGTGATTCGGCCGGATTCTGCCTGCCCTTTGCCGCCCGATGCCCGGTCTGCGAACAGAATGGAAAGCGGCAGACGGCCAGTCATTTCCAGCCGGGCGCCATTCATTTGGAGAGAGGAGTTATTTATGAAAAGAGTCCTTTTGTCCAGGGCCAGGTCTACGCGGATGTTTCTCAGCGGGAGGGGTGGTTCACTCAAAAACAGGTCGGCCTCATCCACCCTGACATATCCAGAAATTTCCATAAGGGAATACGACTTCCAGTTTCCCTTGAAATCCAGCCGCGCTTTCATTTTTCCGGAGGCATCGAGCGGGAATATCCCTTTGATAACCGGCTGGATATTGGATAAGGAGGAGACACTCATTTCTGATGATCCCTCAAAATCAAAGGGTTCTGTCAGGCTTGAATTTCCGTGCACAAATAACGAAAGGGAGGGAATGGACAGCTCGAGATCTAGCCTTCTCTCTACAATACCCAGCTTGAGCAGGACTTCGCTGACCGTCCATCCGGCATACCGGAGTCCGGTGAGTCTGCCCCGGCCTTCCAGCCGGGGAAAGGGAAGAATGCCCAGCAGTTCTCCCGCAAAATGCATCCTCCCGCCTAGCTGCGCGTTCGTGCCGAGGAGGAGAGAAACCTGTTCCAGCTGAAGACCGTCAACGGCAAAATCGATGGAGGTTCCGGCTGGTTCTGACCCCACTGCATAGATACCTGAAAAGTAAATTTTGGCAGGTCCGGAAGACAGCTGAAAACGGCGGACTGTGATGGTTTGATGTTCCCAGACCGCCTCTCCCATCAAACTCAAATCCCTCATTCCCAGGAGAGATATTCCGCTGCCTTCCCATTGGGAAGAAATCACGGGATGATCGATACTCCCGTCAAGCCGCCCCGAGACAAAAACAGTCCCCCTGAGATCGCGGAAAATCCCCGTAATAGCGGAAGGGATGTAACGCAATCCGATATCATGGAGGTCATGGACCGTGATCCGGTATTTCCCAGATAAATCGTGTTCCCGGATATGAACATCGCCGGATAGGGAGAAATTATCCGTAAGGAGTTCGGGAATAAGAAGCGAAGCCTGCTGCGGCGTAACCTCGGCATGAATGCTTCCCCGAAGAACAGGACCTAGCCTGTCGGGGGATCCTCCCTGTCCGAGCCTTTCGAATGTCAGATCAGCGGTCCCGGAAAATCCATCCCGGCTCCATCGGTCCCATTGCGTTTGTAGATTTCCCGAGACTCTAGAAGAAAAAGGCGGAAAAGGTTCCAGCAAGGAGGTAAAGTCGGACAGGTCGATATCCTCCATTTGGAGACTGGCCCGATTACCCGCCGCCCAGTCCAGAGGATGTAGATCTGCCTGGCCGGTGAGTTTTCCTTCATTCAGGTCGAGCTGCAGAGAGGAGACAGAGAGGCGCTTTCCATTCCACGCCACGTCAGCCTCCAAACCGGCATCCTGTATTTCACCCCATTCCAGATCCCTACCCTGGAGAGTCGTTCTGGCCTCCAGCGAAGCGAGGTTTCCTCTGAGACTGGTTCGAGCCGTCACCTTTCCGGATAGACTGTCCGCCTCCGGGACCAGAAGACGGAGGCTTGCTGCATTGATATCGGCCTGGATGTCCAGGTTCAGATGCGGATTCCATAGGTTCTCGATTGTTCCGCTTAGTTCGATCGTGTCACGTGCCGTCTTGAGTAGAGAATTCCGGATTTGGAGATAGTCTTCGCCCAGCACTCCCTCGATGGTGAGGGACCGAACAACAATCTTTTGCTGCTTAGAACTCAACTCTCCGCTCTGTTGGCTCTTGATCCTGAATACATGCCTATCTCTTCGATCCCACTCCAGCGACATGTTCACCGCTGGCGATTCGAGAGTGAGGCCGTGTCCGTGATCAATATAGTGAATCGATGACCTGACGAGAGTCATCTCCGCTATCCGGAAGGGAGGCAGACCTTGAGGAGGGGGGCCGGTATCGGATTTTTTGCTTTGATTGCCGAAGGACGGAATATTCGTGACCTCTCCGCTCCCTTTAAATATAACGCAGAGGAGTTGGGATGCGTTGAGCGCGTCGATTTCGAGTTTTCCCCGCAGCAACGAGACAGGGATTTTGGCCTGGATAGAGCCGGCTTTAAAAAAAGCGGGGAGTTCCTGCTTATTCCTATCCCAGACCGTGATTCCTTCCAGATAAACTTTCCTGTTCAGCAAGTTGTAGCTCAGATCCTGGATTTCGACAGCCAGGCTAAACTTTTTTTCTAAGAAATCGACGACGTAATTGCGTACCAGGTGTTGAACCAGGGCCGTATGGAGAAGCACAAATATGAGCAGTGGAGACAGGAGGAGAACCAGACCGATGCGAACAAGTTTTTTTCTCATCTGGTTTCACGGTAGGATTTCCTGGTGGGCACAGCTCCTCTCTGGGCACTGTCAACGAACACAGGGATTGAATAGACCATATGCCATGCCCCATTTTTATTCAGCTCGGCGAACGAGCCTTTTTCAAGGAGGCCGGAGGTCAAAATCACCGGCGCGGACGTGCTCGGCCGCTTCACAAGTCCAATTCCAACAGCCTTCCGGGCTTGAGGTGGTGAATCTTTTCGTTGAACCCGATTTTTATGGGATCCGCGCTCACTTTAGTGGCCTTTATTCTCATCTTATCGGGAACGATTTCCACCCGGAGGGAGTGATCGCGATACCTGACCAGCATGCTCATGTAATCCAGCTCTTCAGGCAACTGGGGATTGAACCAGAGCACATTGTCGCGGAGCGACATATCCGGATAGCACCTCTGAATGAGGTCTACGGTTCCGGCCATGGCTCCGAGATGGATACCCTCGGTCGTGGTCCCGCCCTGGATGTCGGCAACATCACTCTTGAGGGCTTCCTGGAAAAGCTCCCACGAGCGGGTTCTGTCCGATCTGGCCAGCACCCACGAATGCACCACCCTGCTCAAGGTCGATCCGTGAGAGGTCCGGCTGAGGTAGTATTGAATGTTTTTCGGTATGGTATCGCCATCGAAAGGATAACCGAGCTTTGAAAATATTTCTTCCAGCCTCTCTGCAGAAAACAGATAGAACAGCATAAGAACATCGGCTTGCTTAGAGACTTTGTAGCGGTCGGGCGTGTCGCCTTCGGCTTCCAGTATGCGATCCAGCCGCTGGATGTCCCCGTATTTTTTTCGGTATCCTTCCCAGTCGAATTCGTTCAGTTGATCGTAGCCTTCAAACTGACTGATGATACCGTCGCCGTGAAAAACGATTTTCATTTTGTGGACGATGCTCTCCCAGCGATCGATCTCATCCTGTTCCAATCCAATTTTTCCGCAGAGCTCCGACCGCCGGTCCTCCGGCAGGATCTGGAGCAACTCGAAAGCCTTGCTCAAAACCCAGACTGCCATAATGTTTGTGTAGGCGTTGTTGTTCAAACCCGGTTTATCGGACCCCGGAAAGCTGTCATGGTACTCATCCGGCCCCATGACGCCCTGTATTTCGTACCGGTCGGAATGGGGCTCATAGGTGGCATAGCTTCCCCAGAACCGGGCGATCTCCAGGAACATTTCCGCACCGTAAAAATTGAGAAATTCCATATCGTTTGTCGCCTGGTAGTACTGCCAGACGTTATAAGCGATGGCCGAGCTGACGTGCCTTTGAAGCCGGGAATTGTCGGGAATCCAGCGCCCCGATTCGGGGTTGAGATGAATCCTCTGGCTTTCTTCCCGCCCGTTGCTTCCGCTCTGCCAGGGGTACATGGCACCCTTGTATCCCTCGGCCCGGGCCGCATACCTGGCTTCATTCAGCCGCCGATAACGGTACATGAGGAGGGACCTGGTGATTTCCGGAAGTCTGAAATTGAGGGTAGGGAAGATGAAGAGTTCATCCCAGAAGATGTGCCCCCGGTAGGCTTCGCCGTGCCAGCCGCGGGAAGGAACCCCCACATCCAGATGCTGAGTATGGGGTGAGGTTGTCTGGAGAAGATGAAAGATGTACAGATTCATGACGAGTTCCTGCCGGCTGTCTTCGGTGGGGGGTACGATGTTGATGTCGATCTCGAATCGCCGCCACAGTGCCGACCATGCCCGGAAGTGGCTCATGAGCAATTTCCGGAAAGATCCGGCGCGTTGGATAGACTTGGCAGCTTCCAGGCCGCACTCCGAGATGGCATGGTCCCGGGACGTATAAAGAGCCACTACTTTTTCTACCGAGATCATCTCCTTTTCTTTAACATCGAAAGTAAGGTGTTGGGCGATGTATCCCTTTTCTTCGACGTGCTGCCTTTCCGGCTCTATTTGCTGGCTGTTCCTGAATACACGTGTTCTGGCGCACTGGGCGATCTGAATACGGGACTGACTGGTTTGAACCTTCAGCTGCACTGTTCCATCCCCCAACACCGCCGTCTCAAGCGGTTCGAGATGGTGGCTGCTGAGGGATTTATAGCGTTCCACGCCGGCGTTGATGACCCTGCCGTCCAGGGCGGAACGAATTTCTATACGGCCGGACCAGTTCTCCGGAAACAGGTTGACTCTCAAGGCGGAAAGATGCGAATTTTCCATGTGCACTAGGCGTTGATTGATGAGTAAAAACACCCGGTTCTTTTTATCCCGGAATCTGACGGAACGGGAGAGAACACCTTTGTTCAGGTTCAGTTCCTGCCGGTAGGTCAGGATGTCCACATCTTTCAGTTTGAACCAGCCCTCACCCTCGATGCGAAAGTTGAGGGGCAGCCAGTTGGGGATGTTCACAAGATCTTCGTTTTCGATCTCTTTGCCGGCGATTTTGGTGGTCAGTCTGTTGTAGCCGCCGGCGAGATAGGTCCCCGGGTAGTGGACCTCATCCGCCTCGGCTTCGGGAGAGGCCCCTCTCGTGGCGAAATAGCCGTTTCCCAGTGTGCACAAGGCTTCCCGAAGGCCTTCTTCTTCTGGCGAAAATCCATTATAACTGAAAATCCAGTCGGGCATCAGTGGCTTCCTTTCAAAATAGCCAGAAATCGTTCAAGGAATCGAAAAACTTCATCCGGATTCCGCAGCCGGTATGTGGCCTTGGTAGGGCGCTGCTCTTCGCTCACCACTATACCGATCCCTCTTTTCACGAGTACACCGAAGGCATCCTCATCGGTCACATCGTCGCCAATATAAAAGGGAAGGATTTCGGCATCGTTCAATCCCATCTCTCCCATCAGCCAGAGCAAGGCCTTTCCCTTGTCCCAGTCGATGTCGGGTTGCATTTCAAAGACTTTTTTCCCGTGTCCTTTCTTCAGTTCCGGATGTGTGGCCAGGACATCGCCGACGGCCTTTTCCACGGATTCCGTTTTGTCCGTATCGACTTCCCGGTAGTGGGCGGCTATGGAAAACTTTTTCCGTTCCACCCGGGCACCGGAAATGTCTTTCAACCGGTCTTGGACTTCTTTTTCGGCGGCATCGAGCACAGGCAGGAATTCCTTGCCGTGCTGACTCACCGAATGCCATCCCTGGGGACCGGCGATGTCAAAGCCGTGACTCCCCGCATAATAGAGATCCTCGATGTTCACCAGGTTTCTGAGATCCTTCAAATCCCTCCCGCTGATTACAGCCAGTGGACAGAGCCGCGAGATGTCCGCTATCAGAGACCGCATTTTGTCGGATAGAACAGCCTCCTCCGGTCGGCGCACGATCGGTGTCAAGGTCCCGTCGTAGTCCAGGAAGAGGACCGCCCGTTTTCCTTGAATCAGATGGCGTATCCATTCGAGGTTGTCGAGAGGGGAGGGAAGATTTTTCGTCCGAATTTCACCGCTCTCCGTGGGCCTGGGAAAGACCGTGATTCGTGATAAATCAGATACGACTATCGTGGCTCCCTTCTTTTTCAGCTCGCGCCCCTTACCTGTTCTGTCCACGCCGATCACGCAACCGAATCCCCCCCGTCTTCCCGCTTCCACTCCGGCTATGGCATCTTCGGCCACAGCCGTTCTGTGGGGTTGTACACCAAGACGTCGGGCCGCTTCCAGAAATATATCCGGATTGGGCTTGCCCTTGAGGCTCAATTTCTCTGCAACCACACCGTCGATTTGAGCCTCGAACACATCTTCGAGGCCTGCGGCTTGGAGAACGGCGGAACAGTTTTTGCTGGAGGACACCACTGCCGTTTTGACGTTTTCCTGTTGGAGGCGGCGGATCAATTCAACTGCTTGGTCGTAGGTTTCGACCCCATTGCGGTCCAGATGATCGCGAAACAATCGGTTTTTACGGTTGCCCAGTCCGCACACGCTCTCTCTCTCGGGTGGATCGGATGGCGAACCGTAGGTAAGATTGATCCCACGGGATTCCAGAAAGCTCTTAACGCCCTCGTAGCGGGGTTTGCCGTCCACATATTTCCTGTAGTCCGAATCGATGTCGAAGGGCACGAACTCCCCGCCCTCCGACGACCTTTCTTTGAGGTAGTCATCGAACATTTTCTTCCAAACTGCCGCATGAACCTTAGCGGTTTTCGTGACAACGCCGTCCAGGTCAAAAATGACGGCGTCGTATTCTTTCGGCGATAGAGAAATGGGGCCCGGCGTGGGTTCAGGTTCCTGCGTCATGGTCATTTCACCTCCTACTCCGATAGTGCAAGGTCTGTGCCATAATCGCTCAAGATTGTCTGGGGATGAATTTGGCATGGCATTTGCAAATAACGTGTTTTGGACATAACGGATCATGGCATGGATAGCATTTTTGTTTCCAAGTCTGGAGAGAGACATCTTGAAAGCCGATGATTTCCGCAACATTTAAGGAGGTTCAATCATGAGTGAAAGACATTTTTTTTTAGGTGCTTTGGCGGGTTTGGCGGTCGGTCTGCTTTATGCTCCCAAATCGGGCCGAAGGACGAGGGCGGATATGAGGCGGTATTATTTCGAAATGAAGGATCAGGTGCTGGAAAGTCTGTCTCAAATCAAGGATATCACCAAGGAAACCTACGAAAAGGTCGTTAACTCCGTGGTGAAGGGATATGAAGAGGCCAGGCTGGTTACATCCGTCGAAGCCGCTCAAATTCGAAAAGAACTCAAAAGCGGTTACGGCAGGATCAGGACGGTCCTTTCAGAGCCCGAGGAAAAGGAATAGTTGGGTCTCTCGACCGTGTGCCGTGTGACTGGATTGAGTCTTATTCGACAAGACAAATTCGGCGAGAACGCACAACCGTCACTCCGACTCGAGGCTGTTCTGTTTTTTTGGCTAAAGTCGCCTATCCTGAGGACGGCTCTGCGCGAAATCTTTGTGTGATGGACAATACGAGATGAAAAAAGAGGACCGAAGCCACAATGAACGGCAGCCCCATCTATGGGAGATTAGGGCTGTCAAGGATCTCTTCTGGATTCTCGTGGCGATTGTTCTGGTCGTCATTTCTTATCACCTGAGGACGGTTTTGCTTCCCGTATTTCTGGGGCTGTTGCTTGCCTATCTCTTCCATCCGCTCATATCCTTCATCAAAAATCGGTGGCAGATCCCTGTGTCCGTAACAATTACGCTCATTTTAATTGTGGTCACAGGCCTGGCCGCCGGAGCTGCAGTCGGACTGGTGCCGATTCTTATCGATCAAGGCGATAGTCTGATCGCCAACCTGCCCGATTATCTGGAAACGCTCAGGACCAAGTACAGCTTCCTATCCGCACGAATTCCCCATGATCCCGGGGATATATTCACGCAGTTCAATTTGGATACAAGCGCAATCCTCCCCTTTCTCGAATCCGTCATCGGAACGTCGTTGACGGTTTTCATGTGGCTGGTCATCATTCCCTTTGCTTTTTTCGTTTTTTCTATGCGGTTTGAATCTCTGGTCGGAAAAATTGAGACGCTCATCCCCAGCCGGAATAAAAAGCGATCTCTCCGCATTCTCAACCGGATGGACGGTGCTGTGGGGAGCTTTTTCCGGGGACGCCTCATCATCTCCTTGATCATCGCACTTCTGTTTTCAGGAGGCTGGTTTCTCGCTGGAGTGCCGTACTGGTTTGTCCTGGGCACAGCCACAGGTTTAATGAGCATAGTTCCTTATTTGTCTTCGGTTGGCTGGATAGCGGCGGTTCTGGTCAAATACCTGGACATGACTGCCGGAAGCGGAGCGTCCGGATTTGACTGGTTGGCTGTTATAGTCTGGCCGACAGTGGTCTTCCAGGGAGTCAACGTCTTGGAGGAGTATGTTTTGACTCCCTGGATTCAGAGCAAATCCACGACCCTCAATCCACTGACAATCCTGGTTGTGGTCATCATCGGCGGAATCACGGGTGGCCTCCTCGGGTTGTTGTTTGCCATTCCGGTGGCCGCCTGTATCAAGATCGTACTGGAGGAAATTCTGTATCCGAAGGCAGTCGCCAAGCCGGATCAAGAAAATTCGTAGGAATACAAGGTCTTTATAGATGAAAAAACAATTTAAAAGGAGGAAAACATCATGGATCCAAAAATCACCGCAGCTATGGAGCTGCTCAACGCCGCCGCAAAAGAAAAAAAGGAGGACGTGCAGAATCTGGTTTCGGAGAGATATTCCCATCTGAAGGATCTTCTCGTGCAAACGCCGACAGAGTTCGTCAAGGAGAATCCCTGGTGGGTGGGCGGAGGGCTGGCGCTGTCCATCCTGACCGCCGGAATTGTCTTTTTTCTGTACCAGAAAAAATAGCCGTAGAGGACAATCGATCCTGAAAAAGGGGGCTGGGAGGCCTGCTTTCTGACCGTCAGTCATGGATGGGTCATGGTTCGTTGTCCTTTGAGTTCTCGATTAGCCTGTGAAAGAGATTCCTGGCGTCCTCGCCTTTGCATAGCTCAGTGCCGGGAGTCATGACCGCGGCCGATCCGGCCGCAATACCGTACATGAGCGCTTGCGTGAGGGAATACCCTTGGGCTAACCCCATCGTCATTCCCGCCACCATGCTGTCTCCGGCTCCCACTCTGCTCCGGATGGGGACTATGGGTGCCCTGATTCTGTACCGTCCTTCCTGGCTGAGCATCAGGGCCCCGGCTGCACCCAGTGAGACCACGATTATTTCGGAAGTTCCCTCGCTGAGCAGCCTTTCTAACGAATCCTCCAGATGAGTTTCGTTCTGTATCTTTTCTCCCAGCAACTCTTGAATTTCGTTCATATTCGCCTTGATCAGATAGATTCCTTTGCTCGCTGCCTGGGCAAGCGGCTTTCCATGGGTATCGAGGATAAACCTCGCTCCCAGCTCCTTCGCCTTTTCAGCCGCCCGGGCGTAAAAATCCTCTGGCACACCGGGGGGAATTCCTCCGCTCCCCACCACATAATCCGGATTTGGCGAAACCCTAGTGAGCTCCTCCAGACAGCGTGACCATTCTTTTTTATCCAATTCCGGCCCAGGTGTACTGAAGCGAAATTGGTGACCGCTGGACTTCTCGAGCACACTGAAGCTCTCCCGGGTCAAACCGCGAATAGGAGTAGGATGGTTTGGAATTTTTTCTTCATCCAGTAAAGTTTGAAACAGAGTCCCGGTCTCTCCCCCCGCAGGATACACGGCTGCGGCGTCTCCCCCCAATCGTTTTATTGCCCTGGAGACATTTATCCCCCCTCCTCCGGATTCCCGCTCAGCCGGGCCGCACCGCAGTTTGCGATCCGGCATCACTTTGGACACGGTTGTGCTGATATCCAGAGCGGGATTGATGGTCAGGGTAGCAATATCTTTCATGTGAATTCTCCATAATGTTAAATCCGCAAATAATGTGCCAAGCGGGCAGAAAGAAGGATCGCTGGTTCCAATCGTATGAATCTCGTGGCAGATCAGTAGACTGCGTGCATCCATCAAGACCACCGTTCATGATTTTTCACGGTTGGCATTATTCTTGCAGACTGATAAAAGGTGATACAGGTCAACGCTGAAATTTAAAAGAGAGAAAAAAAAGTCATGAAGGCGAATCTTCCCCACATTGATGATGTTATCTAGTTGACAAGTTATAGTAACCTGAAAAAATGGTCACCCGCACTTCTAGGCTTCCCTAGAAAGCGAGAATGTCAAGTCGAAAAACTCTTGCTGATACAACTGGCCTGACTCTTTTCACATTGTATAGCGATAGGGATAAAGACAGATAGCATATGATTGCGAGATTTTTTTTAAAATGAGCAGACGAATGAATTGGCTTGACAGTATTTCAAAGGAAGGAAAGGAGAAGCTCAAGAAAAGAAAGCAGCCGGAATGGATCTCTCCCATGCTGGCTAAGCTCACCCATGAGCATTTCTCCGATCCCGATTGGATCTACGAGCGCAAGCTGGACGGTGAGCGGTGCCTGGCTTTCCTCTCCTCCCCGGGATCGGTCACACTCAAATCCCGCAACAATAAAGAGATCGGCGTCAGCTATCCGGAAATCGTGGACGCTCTGGAAGCATGTGCCCTCGAGAGCGGGATCATCGACGGTGAAATCGTAGCCTTTGAAGGAAAACTGACCAGTTTCTCCCGGCTTCAAAACCGGATGCATGTAAAAAAGGCAGAGGAAGCCAGAGGCAGGGGCAAAGTTTACTACTATATCTTCGATGCCGTGTATGCCGGCGATTACGACTTGTCCCAGCTTTCGTTGAGGAAGCGAAAAAAGATCGCCAAGATAATAATCAACTATAAAGATCCGCTGAGGTTTCTTCCTCACCGAAACGAAACAGGATTGGATTATTTCAAGGAGGCTTGTGCCAAAGGGTGGGAGGGGATTATTGCCAAAAATGGTTTGTCTGCCTATGTCCATTCCCGCTCATCCCAGTGGCTGAAGTTCAAATGTATCCACGAGCAGGAACTGGTGGTCGCCGGCTTCACAGAGCCGCGAGGATCACGGGCGGGGTTCGGCGCCCTGCTTCTCGGTTATTACCAGCAAAAGAGACTGCGGTATGCAGGAAAAGTGGGGACAGGATTTGATGACCAAACTCTGACGGATTTACGTAAAAGGCTGGATAAACTGGAGATCGAGAAAAATCCATTCAGCGCCGATGTGGGCAGGGGCGAAACAGTTCACTGGGTGAAACCTCGACTGGTGGCCCAAATCGGATTTACGGAATGGACCGGGGACAACAAGCTGCGCCACCCGCGGTTTTTGGGGCTGCGGCGGGACAAAGACCCAAAGAAAGTGACCAAGGAGGAACATTAGAAATGGCCCCCAAAACGGTTCGTATGGGTAAGTTTTCAATAGAGCTGACCAATCCGGATAAAATAATGTACCCCGAATCCGGCATCACCAAACAGGATGTCATCCGTTACTACAAACGCATCGCCCCGGTCATGCTCCCTCACATCCGGGGAAGACCTCTGGTCATGCACCGCTTTCCGGATGGAATCGAAGGGGAGGATTTCTATCAAAAATCTGCTCCGGATTACTTCCCGGAATGGATTAAGCGGAAAAAGGTTCGTCTGAAAGAGGGGGGTTCGGAATATTTGGTGGTGGTGACCAGGGCCGCCGACTTGGTCTACCTCGCAAATCAAGCCTGTCTCGTCCCCCATGTCTGGTTGAGCAGGGAAGAGGATGTGGCCAAGCCGGATAAGCTGATCTTCGATCTCGATCCTTCCGGCGATGACTTCGGCGAAGTCAAATTTGCCGCCTTAGAATTGAAAAAAGTGCTGGAGGATGAGGATTTGACTCCTCTGATTATGACCACGGGATCGAAGGGGCTGCACGTGACCGTTCCCATAAAGCCGGCTCGTTCTTTTGATGGTGTGAGGGAGTTTGCGGCAAAAATAGCAGGACGGCTGACCGAAGAATCCCCGGATCGACTGACCACCGAATCCCGGAAAGACAAACGAACGGGAAGACTGTTGCTGGATGTCATGCGCAACGCTTACGGCCAGACCTCGGTCGTCCCCTATGCTTTGAGAGCGCTGCCAGAAGCGCCCGTGGCCGCCCCGTTGGACTGGAATGAACTCGGAAACGCTGACTTGGGTCCTCGCCGTTACACCTTGAATAACATTTTCCGGAGGCTGGGGCGAAAAAAGGATCCCTGGGCTGATATGTTCCGGAATAGGAATAAACTCCCCATTTAGCACAAGGAGATCGAATATGGCGAAGAAAGATCCGCTCGCCCGGTACCGAGAGAAAAGAGATTTTCGGAAGACATCCGAACCGGCGGGCGCAAAAAAATCTGGAAAAGAGAATAGGAAAAACATATTTGTCATCCAGAAACACGATGCCTCGAACCTGCATTATGATTTCCGTCTCGAGGTCGACGGCGTTCTCAAATCATGGGCAGTACCGAAAGGGCCCTCCACCGATCCCCGCGATAAACGCATGGCGGTCCCGACAGAAGACCACCCTCTGGATTATGCCGATTTCGAAGGGGTCATACCTGAGGGGGAATACGGGGCGGGGACGGTTATGGTTTGGGATATCGGGCCCTATACAAACTTGAGAGCAGATAAGGGTAAAGATCACGATAAGAAAAAAGGGACTAAAACCATGCAGGAGTCCCTGGCAGCGGGAAAAGTTGAAATCTGGCTGGAAGGTAAGAAAATAAGGGGAGGTTACGCCCTAATCCAGACGGGGAAAGGGAAGAATGAGCGGTGGCTCCTGATCAAGATGAAGGATGCCGAAGCGGACGCCCGGCGCAACCCGGTCAGCACTGAGCCTGATTCGGCCTTATCGGGCAGAACACTGGAGGAAATTCACGAACAGGACAAATGAGGCGGACTGGCTTGGGCCGAAGCGGATCAGCTCTGTTCCAGCATGGTCGGGATGTCGGAAGAGCTGGTGGGAAACGTCCAGGGAATATTGATCAGTTCTTCTTTGGTTGCTCCTTTTTTCATAGCCAGGGCAAAAATATTGATGACCTCCTCTGCATGGTGACCCAGGAGGTGGGCTCCCAAAATTTTTCCCGTCGCAGGCTCGACTAAGATTTTATAACCCGCGTGCTTCACGCCGACCCGCCGCATCGTTGCCCATTGGGAGCTGTCTCCGACAGTTTTCTCGAATTTAACGCCTTCATCCCTCAGCTCCCATTCCCCCAGGCCTACCCTGGCCAGGGGCGGCTGGGTGAAGACAACACTGGGAATGATCCTGTAATCCATCTTGATCGTATTGCCCTTTAAAATATTCTCTGAGACAGCTTTGGCTTGGACCCTGGCCACGGGGGATAAGGGAGCCCCGGCAGCGCAGCAGTCACCGGCGGCATAAATCCGGGGATTGCTGGTCTGCAGGTATTCGTTGACCAAAATGCCTTTTTCTCCCGACTTCACACCGGCCTTGTCCAGATCCAGATTCTGTATCTGGGGTACTCGACCTGCCCCGTGAACAACCAGCCCGGCTCTAAACTCCTGTTTGTCATCAGTGCGAACGATGAATCCTTCCCTGATCTCCATCACCTCTGCGTTGGTGATGATCTCGATCCCGACTTCCCGACTTGCCGCGACCAGCTGCTGAACGAGATCGCCGTCGAAATGCTTCAACACTCGTTGGCCACTGTGCAAAATGTGAACCTGTGATCCAGCTCTGGCTGCCATATGCGCGAACTCGAATGAAACGTACCCCCCTCCGACAAATATGATCTTTCGGGGCAATTCTCGTAAATTCAGGAATTCCTCGCTGGTGTTAATCAGACTGCTTCCCTCTAGAGACAGTGGGCGCGGCATCGCTCCCGATGCCACGAGAAAATACCGAGATCTCAGCTCTTCTCCTCCCACCCGGAGGGAACCCGTACTAAGAAATTGAGCTGTCCCCTGGTAATTCATGATCCCTTGGTCCCTGTACAATTTTTTGGTTGATTCCGGAACAGAAGAGGTGAAACTGTCTTTGAATTTCATGACGTGGCTCCAATTCAAGCGGACGGCCCCCACCACACCCATTTCTTTCATTCTGTCTGGATAATCTCGGGCTTCGCTGACTGAAACCAGGGCTTTTTTGGGAGAGCAGCCCCTTAAGGCACAGGTTCCTCCAAAGGGGCTGTGATCAATGACCGCCACCTTCCAGCCCGCTTTAGCGCACCTCAGAGCGGGATTGCCTCCAGCAATGCCGCTTCCGATGACCACGAGGTCAAAATATCTCATTTCCTTTCCTATCAGACCGGTGGCAGAGATCGGATGAAATAAATTCCGTTCAGCCGTGCCACCACTCGATTTCTGTCTCTGCCAAATATGTGCCATTATTTTTGGCCGGGCTTTGTGGCCTATCTAGCATAGTCTATGCGCACTTTCTCCGAAAAGTTGTTCACAAAGGCAATGGGTTCATTACGATTCCTGGGAAAAAGGAAAATAATCCTGTTGTGCAGGACGAAATCCGGTCCTAATCACGATCTGGCGATGGGAGAAAGACAAAGCCGGAAGACGAGGCCAGGCTGGCATGGAACTTGCTAAATTTAAGTTTGAAACATGAATTCCGAAAAATGCGCGAATTGCGCTTCTGGCTCGAACAGGAAGCCGGGTCGATCCGTTTCAAAGAGCGGATACTCTATCCTTGAGGAGATACCATGAAGATAAAAATTTTTGAATTCGATACTTATGAAGAGGATTGTTTTCGGAAATTTGTAGACGAAAAAGATGTCGAATGCCTCAGCGAGACTCTTTCCGAGGAGAATGCAGAGAAGCATAACGATGCCGAAATAATTTCCACATTTATCTACTCGGACCTCAGCCAGAATGTTCTCGAAAAAATGCCCCGGCTCGAGCTGATCGCAACCCGCTCGACGGGTTACGACCACATCGACCTGGATTTCTGCAGAGAAAATAATATCCAAGTCTGTAATATCCCATCCTACGGGGAAAACACAGTGGCAGAACATGTTTTTGCGCTACTTCTGGCCATATCCCATCGGGTGATCAAAGCTGTGGACCGCACCCGAAAAGGTGATTTCTCCGCCCGAGGACTCCAGGGATTTGACATTAAGCAAAAAACACTGGGAGTCATAGGAACAGGGAATATTGGAGCACATGTCATACAAATCGCCAAAGGCTTCGGAATGGAGGTTTTAGCCTACGACGTCGAGCCCCGGAGTGATCTTCAGGTTAAATTTGATTTCAAGTACACCGACCTAGAAAATCTTTTGCAGAATTCCGATGTGATCACTCTTCACGTTCCAGCCAACGAACATACGAGGAACATGATCTCTCGTGAGCAGTTCGATCAAATGAAAAAGGGGTCGGTTCTCATCAACACCGCCAGGGGAAGTGTCGTCGATGTGGAGGCACTTCTGAAGGCATTGTCGGAGGGCCGGCTGTATGCTGCAGGACTGGATGTTCTACCCGAAGAGCCGACCATCCGCGAGGAGGCCGAAGTTTTGAAGTCGGTTTACGAGGAAAAGCACGATCTGACTACCCTCCTCGCCGATCACGTGCTCTTGCGCATGAACAATGTCATCATAACGCCACACAATGCCTTCAACACCAGAGAAGCGGCTAGTAATATCGCAGATGCAACAGTCGCCAACATAAACGGCTTTCTCGAGGGAAACCCCCGGAACATCGTCTCTGAATAAAAGGATTCAAAGTCCATGCCTGACCAAATACGGAGTGAACATTCGGCCGTTTCCAGATAGTGAAGGGCGATAAGCCGGGTTGCGGTTAAAACTATACCGTCAACAGAGAGGAGTGGACATCGCTCTACGACACACTGTTCGATGAAGCCCCGGAAGGAGGAGAAAATGAGAGCTCTTGAATATATCTATCCCCGGCCTTTGAAGCATTTGAGTTCCCACCTGTATGCGCTGGTCAAGGGACGGCTGTGGCTCAAAGTGCTGGTCGGCATGGCCGCAGGCATAGGCGCCGGGATTCTCATCGGGGCGCCCGTAAACCTGGTGGACGTGAAAACAGCCACCATCATCGGTGACTGGGTGGCATTGCCGGGGCAGATTTTTCTCACACTCATCCAGATGATCGTGGTGCCCCTGGTTTTTGCCTCCGTCATCCGCGGCCTTGCCGCCAGTGAGGATATGGATCAATTGAAAAAACTAGGCTCCAGAGTGGTCGCATATTTTATTTTCACCACAGCCATAGCCATAACCATAGGTCTTGTCACGGCGACCGCCATAAAACCGGGAGACTATGTGGATACGACCAACACAAAAATCCCTGCAAAAAAAGCGCCTGCAACGGATGTCCAGCCGTTGGACCAACCGGGTGACGTGTCCAGCATTCCGGAATTGATCGTCGAAATTCTCCCGGAAAATCCCCTGGTTTCCATGGTCGAGAAGGAAATGCTGCAAGTGGTGCTGTTCGCCGTTATTCTCGGCCTGACATTGATCGCCATGGATCCCGAAAAAGCCAGGCTTGTGCTGGATCTCATGGGAGCTCTCCAGGAAATTTGTATGACCGTGGTCCGGTGGGCGATGGTTCTGGCTCCCTTCGCTGTCTTCGGGCTCATGGCCAGGATCACCATCAAAATCGGTCTCGACGCTCTGCTGGGCATGGCCGCCTACGTGGGGACCGTTCTTTTAGGTTTGGTTTTCCTGTTGATCTTTTATCTTCTGGTCGTCACTGTATTGGGCAAAAAAAACCCTTTTGATTTTTTAAAAAAGATCAGAGATGTTCAGCTCCTGGCCTTCTCCACATCGAGTTCGGCGGCGGTGATGCCCTTGTCTATGAAAACGGCGGAAGAGAAGCTCAAGGTCAGGCCTTCCATCAGCCAGTTCCTCATTCCCTTTGGTGCCACCATCAACATGGACGGAACCGCCCTCTATCAGGGCGTAGCGACGGTCTTTTTGGCCCAGGTTTTCGGGGTTGACCTGGGAATGACAGCCCTGCTCCTCATCATCGTGACTGCGGTGGGTGCCTCCATCGGAACGCCGGCCACACCGGGCGTGGGGATTGTCATCCTGGCCACGGTGCTGCGCAGCGCGGGAATTCCCGCTTCCGGCGTTGCCCTCATCATCGGAGTGGACCGGATTCTGGATATGAGCCGCACGGCACTGAATGTCACCGGCGACCTTACCGCCTGCACGGTGATGGACCGACTGGTGGGAGGAAAGAAAAGCAGCGAAGAAGCGGAAGCGGACGAGGAAAAAAGAGAAATGAAACGGAAGGAAACACGTGAAGATGTGGTCATTGACGGAGTATAAACAGAGCGCTTTTAATGGTCTCAACCGAGACGCCCAGTTTGAAGTATGCCCTTTAGTTTAGACTCTGGTCCAAGAATAGCTGTCTGAAGGAAGTGTGAAGTTCCGGAACCATGATGAGAACACGGATCGATGTGCAATCGGGCCGGCTTTTCAAGGCAGGAATGCATGGAGACATCCGATCGATTCGTGAATGAATGTGGCGGTGCTGAGGGGCGGAAGCTGACAGTGATCTGATCAAAGCCCAACCCAGAACGATAACCAGCAATATCGCTATGACCACGGCAGTCACTTTATTCAGAGTTTTTTTTCTCACTTCTCCTCCTCTCAATCCAGAAAGGAAAATATTTCCATGTGGATTCTCCCGTCCGCCACACCCATCCACCGCAAGTTCTGAATGCTTTTCGTGATCAGGGCAGGCGGACCCACCACATAAAAACCCTTTGCGGAAATATTCCCCCCGCAGTATTTCTGAAGCTTTTGGCGATCGATGAACCCGGTCTCCCCCCGCCAGTCCTTTTCGGGTTCCTGGAGAACATGAACCACATTGAGTAAAGGATATCCCCCGAGCTCGATTTTCCCGAGTTCCTCATAGAACACGATGGATTTCCGGTCGGGATTGCCGTAGAGAAGAGTGACCGGGATGGCCTCTTTTTTATCCCTCATGTATCTGAGCATCGACATAAGAGGAGTAATCCCAATGCCGCCGGCAATGAACACCAGCTCCTTTTCTTCCGGGTGTAAAAGGTAGGAGAATCTGCCGAAAGGTGCATGAACCACAGCTCTGTCACCGGGCTTGGTCTCTCCGATGGTAGATGTGAAATCACCCAGTGCTTTTATGGTGGAGCTGAGAAATGTCTTTTGGCTCGGGCTGGATGAGATTGTCCAGTGATGCTCTTCTTCAGGAAGCCCTCTTCCCCGCAAGAACTTGATAAATTGAAACTGGCCGGGCACATAGTCAAAGATACCCCGACCCTGGGGTGGTGAGAGCTTGACCGTCCAGACTTTTTCAACCTCCCGGTTGACTTCCGTGACCTCATAAGCACTCCGGGCGAGCAGCCGCGGTCTTATGAATCGATGATATATAAAAATCGCCACGGCTGCACCCAGGAATGACACCCAGAGTATTTTTAAGGGGGTAAGTCTAAGGTCGGTTCCCACATACCAGCTGTGTGTGAAGGCGAGAACCAGAAGAGCGGGGCTCAGCACATCATGAAAAATCCTCCAGCGCTCGAACTTCAGCTTCAACCTGGTTTGATAGACGCTGGTGAACACATTGAGGATAACCAGCATCAGCGCCGCCTTGCCCAGCCATATATACAGGCTCCCCGAATAAAGCAGGCTCCATCCGGCGCCACCCAATATAAGAAGCATAGGATGAAAGAGAAGGAGGCAGCAGCCAAAAACGGCAATATTCCTGTGATAGCGGATGACAATGTCGAATCCGAAAGGCCTGCTCAGCCACTTGAACCGGGCGGCTAAGAGTGCCTGCAAAGTCAATATGGCTATGCCCATAAGGGCAAATCCCCGGGCCGTATTCCCAAGAATATTTTTATCCGGCTGACCGAAAATCAACGACAGGATCAAGGGGAGAATGACGATGAGCACATACAGACTCACCCTGAAGAATCCTTGAATCATGATGAACCTCCTTCACAAAAAAAACTGCGATTGTGGGGACACGATTTCAATACAGACTTGAGCTGAGAGTCATATTTCGACCCAGCCCCTGTGGGATCATTCACTGTGAAAACCCTCTTTTTAGGATAGCCGTACGCCATTCTGTTCATTTTTCCCCTTGGTAGGAAATCCTGTAAATGGCTCCGGCTTTGTCGTCAGAGACCAGCAGCGAGCCGTCGGACAAGACCAGAAGGTCGACCGGCCTCCCCCAGGTTTTGCCCTCATGGCGCCAGCCTTCGGCGAAAACTTCATACTTGACGGCCCGGTTTTCTTCCAGAGTGACCCAAGTTATTCTGTAGCCTATGGGAACCTTCCTGTTCCAGGAGCCGTGTTCGGCGATAAAGAGGTTGTTTTTGTATCTGTCTGGAAACATTTCTCCTGTGTAAAACCGCATGCCGAGAGAAGCAACGTGGGGTCCCAGTTCGATTTCTGGCTGCTGGTAAAGAGCGCAGTCTCTGCCCCCATACTTCGGATCGGGTATGCCTTTGCCGTGGCAATAAGGAAAACCGAAATGGAGCCCGGGCTCCGGGGCTCTATTCAATTCGTCCGGCGGCCTGTCGTCCCCCATCCAGTCCCTGCCATTATCTGTAAACCAGAGCACTCCGGTGACAGGATGCCAGTCAAAGCCTACGGTGTTTCTGACTCCCCTGGCGATTATCTCGAAATCCGTTCCGTCCGGGTTCAACCGGGTTATGGATGCGTAAGGATCGCCGCGGTCGCACACATTGCATGGAGCCCCCACCGGAACATACAGCTTTCCGTCTGGACCGAAGGCGATGAACTTCCAGCCGTGATGGCTGTCCTCAGGAAAATTGTCATAGACAATGACCGGCTGTGGGGGATTCTTCAGCCGACCATCTATCCCATCGAACCGGAGAATCCGGGACACTTCGGCGACGTAGAGCGCACCATCTTTGACGGCAACCCCGTTCGGCATATTCAAGCCTTGAGCGATGACGGTAACCTCGTCGGCCCTGAAATCACCGTCATGGTCCACTAGGGCATAGACTTTGTCTTTGGAACGGTTTCCCACAAACACCGTGCCGTTTTCGCTCAAGGCCAACGATCTGGCGTTTTCGATACCATCGGCATAAACTTCTATCCGGAAACCTGGCGGAAGATTGATTTTATCCAGCATCAGCTGATCGGAGTCAGAAGGGAACAGGGCGGCCGAGTAGGCCTCGGGATGGAATATGAGGCCGGTTTCGGTTCCCTTGACGATCATCTTTCCCGCCGGAGTGAAGAGGTAAAGAACAGTCATCAGAAGAATTAGGCTGCCGAAGACTACGGCTGTCCACTTGAAAACTTTTCTTATCATAGCATCAATCTCCAAACTGTTTTCTTCGAGTCCGGTTTGTAATCCCTGGAAGTTGCAGGCAATGTCCTGAAAGGAATGTGCCGTAGCTTTTCCCGCTCCGGATCCGGGCAACTCTGAGTCCTCGTTTTGCCAATGGCGCTGTCTTTCCAGGCGAGCCGATGGCTCTGTTCGGCGAAGCCCTTCACCTCCCTCACGTCTCATCCAGACCTTGTCTCTCCAGGCCTTTGTCCCACTCCTTTGAGGCGCGCTAATCAAGACCTCCCTGTTCAAACAACAGCATTCCGTACACAATGGATATCAAAGCTTTTCGAACAAGTCTTTCTCTGCACCGCATACGGGACAGACCCAATCCTTTGGAATATCCTCGAATTTGGTTCCCGGATCCACTCCGTTATCTGGGTCTCCTTCCTCAGGGTCGTAGATGTAACCGCAGACTGTACACTGCCATTTTTCCATAAGGACCTCCAGCAAAAATTCAAGCAACCAGATGATTGAAATTCCTCTCCTTATCCTGTATCGCACGATCTGTTTCAAACGTCCGGCGTATGTGAATCGTGCGTCCAATGGAGGTCTAGCAAAAAATATGCCAGGACATACCGGCTGAAAGTTCCTATCTCAGTCTGAATATGGACAGAAATGTGTTCTCTTCAACAAGACAGAGTTCTGTATTACAGGAATTTAATTGTATCAAATGGCTGCAAAAAAACTCCCGGAAACCAATAACCTGACTAATCATATAAACAATATAAAAGAACCACTCCTGGCACATTTATTGCTTCTTTTGAATTCGAGGGCAGGATTTTCAGCTCGCGAATTGCAGGGAGGTGTGTTTTCGTGGCGCTCGTTCCAGCAGGGCTGATGATCCCTAGCCGGATGAATATGAAGGAGGCATTCAATGGAATCAGCAATCCGAAAAGTTCAGTTTAAGGGGAGAATGTAATAGATCCAGGAGGATAAAAATGAATAAAAAATACGTGGCGGGCTTCGTTTTGCTGATGGCCGTCTGTCTGGTTTGGGTGCTTGCAGAAAAGCATAAGCCGCCCACGGACGGTTCCGAATTCTGGACCTACATCACCAAGACAAATCCCTACGCCGAATGGGAATCTTGGCCTGGATATGAAGATATCTATCCGGGGCAGAGTCCTCACGGCGCCTTTCTCAAACTCTATGTAAACGGGAAGGCTTTCAAAGCGATTAAGGGCCGAAAAGTGCCCCTGCCATCCGGCTCCATTATCGTGAAGGAAAACTACGACAAGGATAAAGAGACTCTCGTGGCTGTCACCCCCATGTACAAAGTGGAGGGCTATAATCCGGAGGCAGGAGATTGGTTCTGGGGAAAATACGGATCGGACGGAAAAGTCATGGCTGCGGGAAAAGTCAAGGGGTGCATTGATTGCCACAGGCAAAAAAAAGACATGGATTGGCTTTTCACGGAAATCAAGTGAACGGGCTCAACACTCCATCTATAAAAAGATAAGGTTGTGAAAGTCAGGTCGTATAAGAAATTCAATAATGGCTTAGGAGGCATAATATGAGAGTAAAGAACCATGCCCTTCTTGTACTGTTGGTCTTCTTGACACTGGTCTGGACTGGCTGTGAACGGAAGGAGCGGATGGAAGAGATCATCCCTGTCGATACAGGTCGAGAGATCACTTCCGCCATTGCCGTCCTTTATCCTACGGAAGGAAACAGCGTCCGTGGCCAGGTTATATTTACACAAGTGGAGGGCGGAATCCGGATCAATGCCTATGTCGAGGGATTATCCCCCGGTAAACACGGTTTTCACATCCACGAACTGGGAGATTGTTCGGCCCCGGACGGATCATCGGCCGGAGGCCACTTCAACCCGGATTCCATGCCGCACGGGGGCCCCTACGATGCCAGCCGGCACGCGGGTGATCTGGGTAATCTTGTTGCCGGAGAAGACGGAATAGCCCGGTATGAGCGGGTTGATTTCCAAATTTCTTTCAGCGGGGAGCATTCGATAATCGGATTGGCTGCCGTCGTTCATGCCGGCGAGGATGATTTCACCACGCAGCCTTCCGGGGATTCAGGCCCCCGAGTGGCTTGCGGCGTAATAGGAATCGACGATGAGATATGATCGTATTCCTCGACTTTTCAATCTGGCAGAACCGGAAAAGATTTCGCGCGCCGGCGCAAGCCGATGACGCAATCAGCGAAGGAGATTTGGACTATGTCAACAAACAAAGCTGACAAAGGCGGATGTGACGTCAGTGTAAGGATAGGAGGAGAAGCCGGACAGGGCATGAAATCGATCAGCAGCTTGCTGGGAAAGACTTTTCTCCGTGCCGGCTTTCATGTTTTCGTCCATCACGACATCATGAGCCGCATCAGGGGAGGTCACAATTTCACCCAGATACGCATCAGCGATCGTCCGGCAAAAGCCCCTTCCTCCCGTGTGGACATATTGGTGTGTCTGGATAAAAACACCCTGCAACTCTACAAAGACGGCATAGACGGTCTCATTATCTATGATGAGGGGAAAATAAGGGAAAATGCTCCCACAGAAAAGAATTACCTGCCCCTTCCCATGGAAGCTATCGCCGAGGACATCGGTGGGAGTTCCCGCATGGCCAACAGTGTCGCTTCCGGGGCTCTGATGGCCCTGACAGGCCTCTCTCTGGACTCCCTGACAGGGCTTTTGCGTGAGGTTTTTTCCCAGAAAGACAAAAAAATAGTCAAGGCTAATGAGGAATGTGCCCGGGTCGGTTACGAACAGATCAAGAAGATATATGAAGGGCCTGTCTTATGCCGTCCGGACTCCTCCGGAAAAGCAGGCGGCCACACGATGCTCCTCACAGGAAGCGAAGCCATGGCGCTGGGAGCTTTGGCTTCCAACATCAGGTTTTACTCGGCCTATCCCATGTCTCCGGCCACCCCTATCATGGAATATCTGGCATCAAAACAGAGGGAATTCGGCCTTGTTGTGGAGCAGGCTGAAGATGAAATTTCCGCCATCAACATGGCCATCGGTTCTTTTTTCTGCGGCGCGAGATCTATGACCGGAACCTCAGGAGGCGGCCTGGCTTTGATGGTGGAGGGAACCAGCCTGGCCGGAATGACAGAGACGCCGGTGGTGATCGTTGACTGCCAGCGTCCCGCCCCGGCCACAGGGCTGCCCACCCGGACCGAGCAGGCGGACCTTTTGTATGTGGTGCACTGCGCCCACGGAGAATTTCCGAGAGCGGTCTTTGCACCCGGAAATGCCGAGGAGGCCTTCCATGCGATCAACAAAGCTTTTTATCTGGCAGAGAGATACCAAATCCCGGTATTTGTCCTGGGAGATCAATTCTTGAATGACTCCTCCTGGACCACGGAACCGTTCAATTTGGATTTTTTGCTTCCTGGCTCCCAAAGCTTGCTGTCTGAAGAGGAGCTCAAAGACATGGACATGTACGAATATGTCCGGTACGCGATCACGGATTCGGGCGTCTCGCCCCGGCTTCTTCCCGGCACTGCCAACCAGGTCCTCTATGCCGACAGCGATGAACATACGGTCGAGGGGCACATAACGGAGAGCGCCGATGTCCGGATGGCTATGGTGGAAAAGAGACTGCGCAAGTTGAGCGGATTGAAACAGGAGATGGCGGGGCCCAAAATTTTTCCCGACGACGATGCCGAGTCCTACCTCGTGTGTTGGGGCTCGACTCTGGAAGCGGTGGATGAGGCCGTACGAAACCTGCGGGAAACCGGTGTCAATATGGGATACATTCACTTCAGCGAGCTCTTCCCTTTGGAAGAGGATCCCATCCCCCGGAGCATCACGCAAAAGGCGCGGCTTATCGGAGTGGAAAACAATGCCTTGGGTCAATTCTGTAAATTATTGAGGATGGAATCCGGCCTGCATATCAAGAGCCGGATTCTCAAATACGACGGCCGGCCCTTCACGCCGGATGAGCTGATCCAGAGACTGGAAAGCCGGAAAGGATAACAGCCATGACTGACAAAGAGTTATTCAGGAGCGATGACCCTATTGCCTGGTGTCCGGGATGCGGGAATTTCGGTATTCTCAATGCGCTGAAGAAGGCCCTGACGGAACTGGAATTGAAACCGGAGCAGGTGTTGATGGTCTCCGGAATAGGGCAGGCGGCCAAACTGCCTCACTATCTGCGCTGCAATACCTTCAACGGGCTTCACGGCCGAACCCTGCCCGTGGCCACCGGAGCGAAAATAGCCAATCACGACCTGGTGGTGATTGCCGACGGAGGTGACGGAGACGGCTATGCAGAGGGGGGGAATCATTTCATCCATGCCATGCGCCGCAATCTCGATATCACCTATCTGGTGCATAACAATCAGATATACGGCCTGACCAAAGGGCAGGCCTCGCCCACCACGGACAAAGGCATGGTCACCGGAACCACTCCGGAAGGCAACTCCATGTGCCCGGAAAGAGCCCTTGCTCTTGCTGTGGCCAATGATTGCAGTTTCGTGGCTCGGGGATACGTGGGAGAGCAGGCTCATCTTGTCGAGCTGATCAAGAAGGCCGTTCGCCATGAAGGCTTTTCTTTGTTAGAAATTCTCCAACCCTGCGTCTCCTTCAACAAGGTCAATACCTTTGATTGGTATCAGGAGAGAGTCTATACCCTTGAAGATACGTCCCCTGATGCATTAGACCGGACAGATGCCTTCCAGAAAGCTCTGGAATGGGGGGATAAGATTCCCATCGGTGTCATTTTCCGGTGCGACCGGAAAACGTACGGAGAGCTTGGGGGATTGAAGGGATCTGCACCGCTGACGGATCGCAGCCTGGACAAAAAGAGGTTTTCGCAGCTTTTTGAGGAATTTTACTGAACCAACGAACTCAATTGAAAAGGAGAAAATATCATGAATGAATTCAAAGACTTGTATCAATCCGCGGATTGGAAAGAGGAGAAACATGTTCCCGTCATCGAAGCCCCGGATAAAGTTGGAAAGGGGGAATACTTCACCATCAAATTAACCATTGGCAAGGAGATCGCCCACCCCAACAAAACCGAGCACCACATCCGCTGGATCGCGGCCTATTTTCAGCCGAAAGAGAGCAAATTTCCCTACGAGATCAGCAAGGCGCTGTTCACGGCTCACGGGGAATCGACGGAAGGGCCGGATACCAGTTCGATCTACTCCCACCACGAGGCATCCTTCAGCATGAAAACAGACAAGCCGGGAACCATTTATGCCGCCAGCTATTGTAACATACACGGCCTGTGGCAGAACTCAAAGGAGATCGAGGTCGAATAAAACTAAAAACCTAGTTTGGCACTCACAGGACTGTTTGATATCTGTATTTGTAGGAATGGCATGACCAGATCCATGAGGAGGATCGGAGATGGTGACCTCCGCCGCACACAGCCTTTTCGACGTGTAGCTCAATTTGAAACGGCAGATCTGGGTGAATGGGGACAAAGAAGGGGATAATGCGCAGTGTCTCTGTGAACAAACTGGTGAGGGCTTACGATCCCTGCTTTTCCTGCTCTGTTCATTGAACGAATAAAGAGGGGGTCACACTTATATGGCTGGGTTTGGCAAAAAAGCTGCGGCCCGATTTGAGTTATCGACGGAAAAAATCATGCATTCAGTCCCTTTCCAAGTACTCCTTGAGTGCCACGGCGTTGTTGTGTTCCTCGTCTTTTGCACCGAACACCAGAGTCAGCCGGCCTTGTTCAGCCTTTTTACGAAGGGAATCAATGTCTTCGGAGTGGGCATCGAGTTCCTCAAAATATCTTTTTTTGAACTCCTGCCATCTTTCCCGGTCGTGGCCGAACCACTTTCTCAGCTTCGTGCTGGGTGCGATATTTTTCATCCATTCATCCAGATCGGCCTTGTCCTTGGATACACCCCTCGGCCATATCCGGTCCACCATCACTCTATACCCGTCGGATTTTGCCGGTTTGTCATAAGCTCTTTTCAAACGGATCGCCATGGATATCTCCTTGCTCAAAATAAAAGGGAAGTCTCCTCAGGATCTTCTCTTTCGGTATCCAAGGAACACAACAAGAAATATGCCAAACTTTCGATGGAATGGCTCCGATCTGATGAAAAAGTGAGTTGAGCGGTAAACAAGGAGGTTTTTAATGTCTCCCGAAAAGCCCAGCGACATGGAAATCGCACTGGCCAGCGATCATGCCGGTTTTTCATATAAGGGGAAATTGCTTGTCATTCTAAGAAAAAAGGGGTATTCGGTAGAAGACCTGGGTGTGTTCTCCGAGGAAGCCTCCGACTATCCCGATATCGCCCAAAAAATGGCAGAGATGCTGAGCAAAGGAGATATCCTGAGGGGAATATTGATCTGCGGCAGCGGAGTGGGTGTCTGCGTGGCCGTCAACAAATTTTTTGGTATCGGGGCCGGAGTCTGTCACGACTGCTATTCCGCACGCCAGGCAGTTGAGCACGACGATATCAAAGTGCTGTGCCTGGGAAGCCGGGTGCTGGGGTTTGAACTGATGCAGGAAATCGCCTTTGCGTTTTTGAATGCCCGGTTCAGCGGAGAAGATCGCCATAAGCGTCGCCTGGCAAAGCTCAGAAGCATAGAACGGTCGAGCATGAAGAGCGTACGGCCAGAAAAAGATCGGGAGAACACATATGAAGCCTGAATCTTCATAGTCTGGAAGCCACGAAGAATGAAAACAGGAATGTTTGGCGGCTGTTACCGATACTGCACGCGAAATATTTTATAAAGGGTTAAGATAATTTGAGGAGAAAGGAGCGAGTCAATGTTCATCGAACGGATCATTTCCGGAGGCATCGCCCACTACAGCTATCTCATCACAGGGAGCGGTGAAGCGTGGGTCGTCGATCCCCGCAGGGATTGTGAAATTTATCTGGAAAAGACCTTTAAAAAGGGGGTGCGAATCACCCAAATTTTTGAAACACACCGGAATGAGGACTATGTGATCGGCTCTCTCGAGCTGGCCTCCCGAACGGGCGCCAAGATCTGGCATGCCGATGCCCAACTGGACTATCAATACGGATATCCCGTAGAGGAAGGACAAACGTGGGCATTGGGAGGAGCAAGAATGGAGGCCCTTCTCACCCCCGGCCATACGCCGGGAAGCATGAGCTATCTTCTCCGTGATCGCGGAGGAGCGCCCTGGATGATCTTTAGCGGGGACGTGCTTTTTTCCGGTGAAGTGGGACGGGTGGACCTGATGGGAGCGGACCGGATGAAAGAGATGGCCGGGATGCTTTACGACTCCCTTTTCGAGAAGCTGCTTCCCCTGGGAGACGAGGTGATCGTCTTCCCAGCCCATGGGGCCGGCTCTGTGTGCGGATCGTCCATAACGGACAGGCCGTGGACCACCATCGGTCTGGAGAGGAAACTCAATCCCATGCTCCAATTCCAGGAGCGGGCCGAATTTGTGTCCGCAGCGGCCCATGAGTTGGAACGGCCTCCCTACTTCCGGAAAATGGAAGAGCTGAATGTGGAGGGAGTCCGGCTGCTGGGGACACTCCCCATGCCCACTCCCATGAATCCGGAGGAATTTGCACAACGGATGACCAATTCCGAAGTACTGGATACGAGAATGGAATTGGGATTCAGTGCCGCCCATGTTCCTGGCTCCTTGTCCATTTGGCAGGGGGGAGTCGCCAGCTATTCCGGATGGTTTTTATCCTATGAAAAGCCCCTTTTGCTGCTGACAGAGGCTCAAGATCCCTCGGAGACGGTGAAATATCTCATCAGGCTGGGATATGACAAAATCGAAGGACATCTCTCAGGAGGCATGCTTGCCTGGCATACGGCAGGGATGGAAAGCGAATCGGTGAAAACCTACACCGTACAGCAATTGTGTGCTTTTCTGGATGAAGGTCAAAAACCCCTGATCCTGGATGTCCGCAGCAAGGGAGAATTGGAGGCAGAAGGACGGATTCCCGGCGCCCTTCATATTCACATCACCCAGCTCCCGCTGAAAATAGCCGAAGTCCCCAAGGATCAGGAAGTTCACATTTTTTGTGGAAGCGGGATGCGTTCCATGATTGCTGCCAGCCTACTCGAGCGCAAAGGCAGGGACAATATCGCCGTGATCCTGGGCGGTTTCGCTGGCTGGAATTCCACTACCTGTCCCCTGCAGATCAGATCAAAGTCAAATCCATGATATCAATACTACGGCATGATAATTGCTGCATCCTCATTAATCCTGGCAAGATCCACCCGGGTAGAGGATTTTTCGAGGTGTCTGTTTTGAACCGGAAAGAGTTTTCAGTTGGAATTTCATCGGGAAGCTTGAGGGGGAATTTCCTGCCGGAGCAAGAGCGCGGCTGATTTAGACCAACCCGAATTAAGAGAACACATGCATAAGTTGAAAATTCTTGTTCTTTTTTATTCTATGTATGGCCATATCTTTGAAATGGCCAAAGCGGTAGTCCGGGGAGTCAAAAAAGAGGGGGGCAAACCCATCCTCATGCAGGTGGAGGAGATGATCCCGGAGAAATATTGGGATACCCTTTTCAGGCATGCCAAAGAATCAGCAAGGGTGATTCAAGTGGCAGCGGCATTCAAATTCAAAGGCCTGGCAAAGAAAAGGATGAGGGCTTGGCAGGGGTATAGAAAAGAGCGAACATGGCACGTTTCTTGTATAAGCATAGGTATAATCGACACACATACAGGAGGTTGGCATGACAATCGACGAAATAATGACGAGTGCGGTGGAATTTGTCCATCCCGAAGATCCCGTGGATAAAGTCGCCCAAAAAATGGTAAGGATGAATGTGGGGAGCCTGCCGGTCCTTGATGAGGATCAGAATGCGGTGGGTATCATCACCGACCGGGATATCACCACCCGGGTGGTTGCGGCGGAGCTCGTTCCCGGAGAGACGGAAGTGAGAACAGTCATGACTCATCAACCGCTCTTCTGTAAAGAATCCGATGATATCCAAGCAGTCGCCAAGATTATGCAGAAAAATCAAGTGAGACGCCTTCTCGTTCAGAATGATCAGGGGGATCTCACAGGGGTCGTGTCTTTGGGAGATCTAGCTCTAAACACAGGGCACTCAATATCCGGTGAAATTTTAGAGGAAATCTCTAAGCCTCCCGGCATTTGAAGCCCAGCGGGCATGTCTCAATCTCATTTTCTTCCTGATTCAGATAGTCCTGTGAAGAAAGAACATGAGATCTTCTCATTATTCTGAGTTGAATTCGAACAGGACGGTTGCCCTTGGATGTCCAGAATTTGGCCATCTGACAAATTTTTTCATTTTTGAGAGTGTTCGGCCACGAGGAGGATGAATTGAAAGCCGAAAAGTCATCCGGGCCAAAAGAATCCGGGCCAAAAACAAAGGCTCCTCCGCTCAAATTCGGTTGGGGGGTCTTGATTTGGGTGGCCCTATTTCTGGCGATCTCTTATGTCTTTTTTACTTTTTTCCCCCAACAGGATTCCATAGCGATCTCTTATTCCGAACTCAAAAGGCAAGTCAGGGAAGACAACGTGTCTGAAGTGACTATAAAAGGACAGGAAATCAAAGGTCGATTCAGGAAAGATACGGTCATAACCGAGGAGGACGGAAACAAAAAATCCGCCTATTCTGCGTTCTCGACGGTAAAACCATCTGTGGAAGACCCGGATTTGATGGCGCTGCTGGAGGAGAAAGGGGTGACCGTGAGGGGTGAGAAGGAAAGCGGGTCGTGGTGGAGCACGCTTCTCATACTGGCCATTCCCTGGCTTCTGATATTCGGGTATTTTTTCTATATGGGGCGTAAGGCCAAGGGACAGATGCGCGGTCTGGGAGGGGGGCCGTTTTTGGGTGTCGGCAAATCGCGGGCGAAACGATACACCAAAACTATGACACAGGTGACGTTCGGTGATGTCGCCGGCCTGGAAAATGCAAAAGGAGATATGCAGGAAATCGTCGATTACCTCAAAAAGCCGAAAAAGTACATGAAATTGGGTGCCGATATTCCCAAAGGCATACTCCTGGTGGGGCCGCCGGGTACCGGAAAAACCTTGATGGCCAGGGCAACCGCAGGCGAAGCCAATGTCCCTTTTTTCAGCATCAGCGGCTCTGAATTCATCGAGATGTTCGTCGGTGTGGGGGCTTCCCGCGTGCGGGATATGTTCGCGACAGCCAAAAAGGAAGCTCCGTCTATCGTCTTCATCGACGAGCTGGATTCTGTGGGCCGGGCTAGGGGAACGGGGCTGGGCGGCGGACATGACGAACGCGAACAGACCCTGAATCAGATACTCTCGGAAATGGATGGATTTGTTCCTCATCAGTCTGTCATCGTTCTTTCGGCGACCAACCGGCCGGACGTGCTCGATCCGGCCTTGACCCGTCCGGGTCGCTTCGACCGGCAGATCACATTGGAAATGCCCCATAAGGAATCGCGCAAAAAGATTCTGCAAATCCACACGAGACGCGTACCTCTGGATAAAAATGTGGATCTCGAAAATTTGGCCTCGAGAACGGTTGGCTTTTCCGGTGCCGATTTGAAGAATCTGGTCAACGAGGCCGCTCTGCAAGCCGCGCGGCAGGGACAGAAAAAAGTCACCACCGACAATTTTTATCGGGCAAGAGACAAAATTCTCCTTGGACACAGACGGGAAGAAATGTTGAGTGACGAGGATAGAAAGGTCATCGCCTACCATGAAGCAGGTCATGCTCTGATGGCCAAAATGATTCCGGATGCAGATCCTCTCCAGAAAGTGACGATTATTCCCCGCGGACGGTCTCTGGGAGCGACCGAGCAGGCTCCGGAAGAGGATCGCCATAATTTCAGACGGGATTATATATTGAATCGTATCGCCATCATGCTCGGCGGAAGAGCCGCTGAAAAGCTGGTATTCAAGGATATCAGCAATGGGGCTGCCGATGATTTGAAACGGGTTACCCAGCTGGCCCGGCAAATGGTAACCCAATGGGGTATGAGCGACCGGTTAGGACCGGTCACATTCAGTCTGGGCGAGGAGCATCTTTTTTTGGGTAGAGAAATGGCCAAGCCCAAAGACTTCAGTGAAGAAACCGCGCGGATAATCGATGAGGAGATTCAGAAGATCGTGACCGATCAGGAAGAGAAAGCCCGTAAGATTCTCAGCGAAAACAAGGACTACCTCAACAAACTGGCCGAAGCACTTTTGAAGCACGAGACTCTGGAAAATCAGGATATCGAACGTATTTTGGGGAATGAGCCGAAGTCAAAAAAAAGACCCGAAAAAAAAAGAAATAGGGCGTCATGACCTTCCATAAGTTGTGGTCATATCGGATAATCTCGCCGCCAACGTCTGCGTTAGCTGTTCCGGCGCAAGCCTCCATTCCCAATTTCCCTTATTCCGGGAGGGACGGTTCATTCTGGCCTCTTCACCAAGGCCTAGAACATCCTGCATGGGAATTATGGCGGCAAAGGCCACTGACATCATTGCCAGCCGGATAAAGTCCCAGTGAATATCTGTTTCTACGATATCTTTGCCCAAATAGCGTGCGAGCCTCTTTTTCTCCTGAGGTCGAGCCTCGTTTTTGATCCATCCCCTGATTGTGTTGTTGTCATGGGTGCCCGTGTAGACCACATAATTCTCCTCATAGGTGTGAGGTAGGTAGGGATGGTGCGGATTGTCTTCTCCGAAGGCAAAGAGGAGAACCTTCATGCCGGGGAACTTGAAATGATGCATAACCTCTCTGACATCGGGGGTTATGGTTCCCAAATCCTCCGCAATGACCGGCAGTGAGGGAAATCTTTTGTTCAACCGGTGAAACAGATCCCAGGCTGGGGCTTCACGCCATTGTCCCTTTATGGCCGTCCTCTCCGTCGCCGGAACCTCCCAGTAGCCAACCAATCCGCGGAAATGATCGATCCTTATCATATCGTAGAGATGCACATTCCGTTCGACCCTTCGGTTCCACCATTCAAAACCTTGCTTCCTGAGCTCGTCCCAATCGTAGAGGGGATTCCCCCATAATTGACCGGTGGCACTGAAATAATCGGGGGGAACTCCGGCTACGGCATAGGGCTTTTTTTCGTTGTCCAGTTTGTACATTTCCGGAGCCGCCCACACATCTACGCTGTCAAAATCAACATAAATGGGGATATCTCCAATGATATGGATCAACCTTTGGTTGCAGTACTCTTTGAGGGCACGCCACTGCCTGTCGCAGATATATTGCAGGAATTTCTCCTTTTCGATTCGAGCTTTGAGCTGTCCCCGGAGAGATTCGAGAACATCGGGATGCCTGTCTCTGATAGGCCCATCCCATCCTGACCAGGCGCTGCCTCTGTTCTTTTCCTTAATGGCTGCAAACAGGGCATAATCATCCAGCCAGGAGGAATTTAGACGGCAAAACTGCTCGAATTCGAAACCGGGCTGGAACCGCTCGAAAGCCTTTTGATGGAGTTCATTTTTAAATCCGATCACAGATGGGTAGTCCACCTTTTCTTCAGGAAAATCGGGAGGAGAGTCAATTTCATCCCTCTTCAGCAAGCCCTCTCTGTACAGCAGGTCGGGACTTATGAGAAGAGGATTGTGAGCAAAAGCCGACGTGCTGTGATAGGGAGAATTCCCGTAAGCCGTATCCGTGGGATTCAAGGGGAGTATCTGCCAAAAGCCCTGTCTGGCCCGGGCCAGGAAATCCGCCAACCGGTAGGCCTCAGGGCCAAAATCTCCGATACCGAATCGAGATGGGAGAGACGTCATGTGAATTAGGATGCCGCTTCGTCTCAATCTCATTGTTCCTCCTTGTCGATGAGTAATGCCGCCGGGAAGTGCTCGAACGCCTTGGCTACAGGAAGGAATGTTTCTGTGATGTCGAAGGCCTGGCCTGTTATGGCATTTGTCCATGTGCGCATCTGTTTGCCTGGCATCAAGATGGAGGTGTCCCTCCATATTTTTTCACCCAGAGGCAGTTCTCGCTCTCTAATTAACGAAGTCAGGAACCGCGGCACTACACTGACGGCCCTTGCGTTTTCGAAAGACCTCATGAAGGCAACCACATGGTTGCGATACACCCCTCCTGTTTCGAGGGGGATATATTTTCCGTGGCGAAAGATATCTGCCAAGCTTTGTCTCAACTGAAGAGCCCGGTAAATCAAAAACAGCTTGATCCGGCCGTCTTGGGGCGCGGACAGAAGCTCCCTGATGAGTTCCAGGATATCTCCTTCTGCTCTGTCGATGATATCGCGCAAATAGCTCTCCCGCTGTGCGAAATCCACCGGACGACGGTTATCCGGATCAACCAGGCTCAGGTCCCACAGTTCCGTTCCCTGATAGAGATCGGGAACTCCCGGCATGGTGAGTTTCAGCAGGACTTGGGACAGGGAATTGAATACCCCGAAGAATGCGATTCTTTCTTGAAATTCCTGAAATTCTTTGAGGAAGGGGTGCTCTTGCGATGGGTTCAGGATGATGTCTACAAAATCGAGGAAAGCCCGTTCGTAATCTGAATCCTGTTTTAGCCAGGCAGTATGAATCTTTGCCTCCCGGACAGCTTTAATAATGTAATCTTTTATCCTTTCTTTGTACAGATCCATTTCTGTGCTGTCGAAGGGAAAGGAGCCGATCAGTGATTGATAGAGAAAATACTCATCGTTTTCTCCGGGTGCCGCCATCCCTCTCACCATCTTTTTGATCCTTCTGTTCATCCGCCGCCATGATTTTATGGTGGTTTCCCAATCATCGGGTATCTCGGAGAGGACATTGATCCTGGCCCTCACATCTTCGCCCCTTTTGGTGTCATGGGTGGCTGTGGCTGTCATGGCATGAGGCCAATCCTCAGATCTGCGCTTATTGAACCGGTGAAAATCTTCGATCTTAATCCCAAATTTATCAGGACTGCCTCCCACCTCGTTCAACGATAAAAGTCGGTTGTAGATATACAGAACCGTGTCTTCGAAGCCCTTGGCCATCAGGGGACCGGTGAATTGCTGGAAGCGCATGACAAAATCGATCCAGCTGGCCTTGTCTTCCTCGCTCAGGGATTCGTCCGGCCTCCGGAGGAGCAGGTTCCGGATGAATCCCAGCTCAAAATGGAGCTCGGGTGTTGTGTGACCGGCTTCATTCACGGCCCGGTTGATGACGATTCTATCCCTTTCCCTGAGAGGGCAGTTATCCCGGTAGCTCCTGTAGACTGGAAATTGCGCCATGATCTCCACCAGGGCTCGGCGCAAGCCGTACAAAGTGATGTCCCTTCCGCTGCGGTATCGGCCGGAAACCTTCTTGACAGAGTGGGCCAGATTGTCGATATCCCCGGCCATGTGTTTGCCCATAATCATTTTTTTCTTATCCCTCACCAGTTTCTGCAGGGACTCCGCTCTTCCTGTAAACCGGAAATACAAGCGGTCAAATTTTTTTTGATTGTCCGTTTTACAGAAAATCCCGTTTATCGAATTCAGGGCATCGTAGCCCGTTGTTCCCTGGACGGGCCATTCTTCGGGGAGCTCTTCGTCGAGAGTCAAAATCTTTTCCACCACCACGAACATTCCGGGATTCTTTCTTCGAAGCCTGTTCAGGTAAGAGGCAGGATCGTATAGACCGTCGATGTGATCGATTCGCAATCCCGAAAATGCCTCCTCCTCCATCATTTGGAAAAGGAGGGCATGTATATGATCAAATACCTTTACCTTCTCGGTTCGGAGACAAATGAGTTCGTTGAGGTTGAAAAACCGCCTGTAATTCACTTCCTCGGCAGCCACTTTCCAGAAGGAAAGACGAAAATTCTGCTGAGAAAGCAGTTGGTCCAGCAGCTGGTAACTCTCGGGATTCTGCTTATTTCCGTTAAAAATATCGATCCTACCTTTGATGCGGATTCTCGTATGAGATTCCCTGGAAAATGATTTCTCCAGGAGGGCCTTGATCCGGGCATTCTCGCCCTGGCTGGATTCAGGAGACATGAGGCCTCGTGTTTTGATGAGTTTACGGAGGGTTCGTAGGGTGCTCTCCAGAGAGCCCGGCACAGGGGAGTGTTCTCGGGATGGCTCTGCGTTCATTTCTTTCAGTACAGCGGCATAGGATTCCATCCGCAGAGGGAATTTCAGATCGTGATAATTGACCGTTATTTCGCCCCCAGCATAGCCCAGTTGAATTTCCGCATCTTCCAAACATTCTCCGTAATACCTTGCCAAAAATGGGGCCAGCAGCTGTCCTTTGAGGTTTGTGTAAGGATGATTCCAGTTTATATCGAAGAAATCAAAAAAGGCGGACTTTTCCCCCCATTTCAAGACATCCATCAACATGTCATTGGCGGAGTCATAGGCCATGTGATTGGGGACGATGTCCTGGATCCATCCCATCCTTTTCGCCGCCAGTATCCGCATGAGGGAACGCCACGCTTTCCCCCCGCCCAACTCCGGATTGATCAGGTTGGGATCTGTCATGTCATATCCATGGCTGCTGCCTGTCCTGGCCTTGAATACGGGCGAAGCATAGATATCGGTGATACCCAAATCCCTCAAATACGAGACGGTCCTCCGGCTATCCTCGAAGGTAAACGAGGAGTTGAATTGAATCCGGTAGGTTGCATCAGGTAAACGCATCAGCTGCTTTTCACCCCTAAGAAATCCCCCACGCTTTGGAAAAGGGCCATCCATTCTTTCGCCTTGTGGTCTCCTCCCCCCGCTCTCTTTTCCATCATGCCGAGGAGCTTGCCGGTGAGTAGAAAATAATTGTTCTGGCTCTGCCAGAGGTCCAAATCCAGGTCCAATTGGGACAGGATGTGAAGTAAGTCCTTGATGGTCGCCAACAGCTCCAGATCTTCGGGATTTTCAGACAGATTTTCCACCAGCCCATTTATCCTTTTGCTGGCCAATAGGGACAGGGCTGCTTTATCCGGCAGGAACGCCCAACGGTTGATTTCTTCGGCTGTTTTTTCGATTTTTTCGAGATCGAGATCTTTCTTTGTGAGCAGGCGCTTGAGATCGGAATCGAGGACAAAAAAAACAGGCATGGCCAGAGCCTGGGGCACGGGGATTTTCATGTCCCGCATGGCCTGCATGATAGGATAATGGTTTTCGTATATCGCACGGTACGAATTCTCCAGCTCCTCCAGCGTGGTATCGATGACCTGATTCAAGATTTTCCTTTTTTCATCTCGGAAAAGATGCCACAGCGAATAACTGTGGGTTCCGAAATGAGTGTCCATAAGATCGATGATGCTGGCCACATCGCTCCGGTCGAACTCGGCAACGATCTCATCCCGCATAGCGGCAAAAGGCCCTTCTCCCCCGTATTCCCGCACTCCCCCGATGAGGTTGTGGTCCCCGAGATGGAGAACGGCAAAAGTGATATCCCCCTCCTCCCATGTTACGTTGGAGCAAAGGAGTGCCCTGCCTACAGCCAGCCTCTGCCTTCCTGCCTCCATGAGATCAAAATTCCTGCTGTTGGCTGTGTAGGCGCCTATGGAGATTTCATCCGGATACTCCTCGAAGAGAGATGAGACGGCGTAGTGTACACCCACCCGGAGCAAGTCCAGCACGGCAGGTTTGACCAGCTTGGCATAGACTTCGGCACCGGTGCCGTACTCCGGGATGTTGCCGGGAGCTTCAGCCAATATCTCCGTGTACCCCGCCTCAAGATCCTTCCCTGATACTTGCCGGGCCAGCTGAATGGCCCGGGCTGCATATTGCATCACCTGCACGGTCTCAATTCCGGAAATATCATCAAAAAACCAGCCGCAGCTGGTGTACATCAACTGCGCATAACGCTGCATTTCCAGAAGCTGCAGGCCTCTTCGCTTTTCTTCGCCCGATAAATTCCGCCCGCTGTGGTCCGCAAAAAATGACTCGATCCTGTCTTCGGACCGGTCGAGTATGACGGCGATATAATCATCTCGCGCCTTCCAGACCTCCGGCGTCAAGGAGGACATCTCCTTTTCGTAGAGAGAGGCCAGCTTATCCTGGAGCCAGTCCATGGCCTCCCGGAGAGGAGCCCTCCATTTTTGGGTCCAGCCCGGGTTCGTTCCGGTCCGGCAGCCACAATCGGATCTCCATCGTTCGATGCCGTGCGCACAACTCCAGGAACTGTTCTCGATGATTTGGACCTCATGGGTAGGAGGGTGTCTTTCCAGGAACTCACCGAACAGGCTGATGTGAACCTGGTCCGTGGATTCAATGATATAAAGGCAGTAGGATAGCGCCATATCTCCGAAGCGGTTGTGGTGCCCGTAAGTTTCGCCGTCGGTGGCGATACTCACCAATTGAGGGGAATCGGAATCTCCGGAAAAGGAACCGGTCAACCGCCCGGCGAACGCTTCCCCGCTTTTGAGCAGATCGCCGAAGGCGATGTCATGGGATACCGGCCCGTCATAGAAAAACACGTTTATCACTTTATCCTCAGGCAGCCGGCAAAGATAGGGCCTTTTGAGATCGATTTTGCCTCCGCTCACGCCTGTCCATTCTTCATCTCCGATTTTGCGCAAACAGGATGCCTGGTGCGGCGCTAAGATCACGAACGTGATTCCCAGTTCTGCCATAACGGCCAATGACTCGGAGTCAACCGCCGTCTCCGGCAGCCACATACCTTCTGGTTTTCTGCCGAATCGGAACCGGAAATCTTGAATACCCCAGAGAATCTGGGTTCTTTTGTCCCTGCTGTTGGCCAATGGTAAAATCATGTGGTTGTATGCCTGTGCCAGTGCAGAGCCGTGTCCTGAAAACGCCTTTTGACTCTCTGCATCGGCTTTGACAACGGCTTCGTGAACCTTTGGTTTGTGTCTCGCCAGCCACGAGAGAAGAGTCGGGCCGAAGTTAAAGCTCATTTTGGCATAATTGTTGACGATATCGATGATTCTTCTCTCAGAATCCAGGATGCGGGAGGCGGAATTCGGCGCATTGCACTCTGCCGTGATGCGCTCGTTCCAGTCGTGGTAGGGATAGGCGGAATCCTGAACCTCTACCTTCTCCAGCCAGGGATTTTCCCGGGGAGGCTGATAGAAATGACCGTGGATGCAGATAGACTTACTCATGCATGGGCCTCCGTTTGATAGAGTGAAAAACTGGATGGACCAAGATCGATGGTCTGCGCTTCAACTAGGTATTCGGATGCCAGTGCACCGGGACCGAGCCAGAGGCGGTCAGCGGAATCGACAATTTTCTTCCATCTCTCCCCGGGCAGTGAAAGCCGGACGGTCTGGCGCTCATGAGCAAAATTCATGATACCCAGTATTTTGCTCTCATCCCAACTCCTGAGGAAGATCAATACGTTATCTTCCGGCACCTCTAGGATTCTGAGGGATTCCTTATCCGTATGGAACAGCGCAGGGATAGACTTTCTTAACCGAATGAGGTGGCGATAAAACTCTCTCAAAACCCTGTGTTTCCCTTCTTTTCTTTTATGCCAATCCAATTTGGAGTGCAGAAAAGTCTCTTCTCTCTGAGGGTCAGGGGGCATATTTTCCCAACCGAAATCCTGGAATTCCGCGATCCTTCCTTTCCGGACCGCCTCGATCAATTCCGGGTCCGAATGGCTGACGAAATACAGGAAGGGGGCCTCCTCGCCGTATTCCTCTCCCATGAAAATCAAGGGTATATATGGAGAGAGTATGACGGCTCCCGCTGCCAGCTTAAGGGCTTCGAAGGAAACCAGACTCGAGAGTCGTTCCCCCTTCATTCTGTTTCCCACTTGATCATGGTTTTGAGAAAAAACCACAAACTGCCGTGCCGGTCTTTCCCTGGATGAACTGCCGTGGTGCCTCCTCCGGTAAGCCGAGTACTGCCAAGAAATGACATAGCCTTCTCGGAATGCTTTGATCAAATGGCTCATCTTTCCGAAATCCTGATAATAGCCAGCCTTTTCTCCGGTCAACAGGGCATGCAGGGCATGATGGAAATCATCGCACCACTGAGCGTCGAGTCCCATCCCCCCTCGATTCCTGGGTGTTATCACTTTCACATCATTCAGATCGCTTTCGGCGATTAGATAGAATTTTCTGCCCCGTCCCGCAGAAAAGGCGTCCACCTGCTCGCCAAGGTTCAAAAGAAACGGTTTGGCACTCATATCGATGATGGCGTGTACGGCATCCAGCCTGAGGGCGTCGACGTGGTAATTACCGAACCAATGAAGCGCGTTCTGGATAAAATAGTTTCTGACCCCGTCTGCATAAGCCTGATCGAAATTGACGGCCATCCCCCAGGGGGTTTTGTATCTGTCGGTGAAATACGGGGCAAAATCTCCCAGATAGTTGCCTTCCGGTCCCAGATGGTTGTAAATCACATCCATAATAACCGCCATTCCCCTTTCATGACATGCATTGACCAGACTTTTCAGCTCCTCCGGACCGCCGTAGGAACTCTGAACAGCAAAAGGGAAAGCGGTATCGTATCCCCAGTTTCTCTTGCCGGGAAACTGGGCAAGAGGCATGAGGCTGAGGGTGTTGACTCCCAATTCTTGCAGGTCACTCAATCTGCCTCGAATCGCATCCAGAGTGCCTTCCGGGGTGAAGGTCCCCACATGAAGCTCATACATGATCATCTCATTCAGAAGAATTCCCGGCCAGTCCGAGTCATCCCAATGAAACTGGCTGTGGTCGACTATTTGGGAAGGACCATCCACTCCGTTCGGCTGCCAATGGGCGGCGGGATCGGGTCTGTCCTTTACCGAATTCAACCTGTAAAAATAACGGGAGTCCGGAGAGACCTCATTCAATTCCACCTCCCAGTAACCTTCATCCCCTTTTTCCATGGGGGTGAGTCTTTCTTCAGGGGAGATGATTCTGAGATCAACACTATCCAAAAAGGGGGCCCAGAGATGGAACGCACATCTGTTCTCCCCCAGATATCGAGCTCCAATTTCACGTGGCATGTTCCTGTCTCCGAATCTCTTTCTTATGTTGATGACAACCGTTCGCTGAATTCCCCTTTTTTGAAAGCGCTAAGACTCAAAGGCGGGAGTATCAAGGAAAGAGACTGGGCTTTTCCGTGAAAGGGGATGGGACTGGCTTCGGCTCCTCCCATATTCCCTTGGCCGCTTCCGCTGTATTCTTTGGCATCGCTGTTGAGAACTTCCCGCCAGAAGCCTGATGCAGGCACACCCACTCGATAGTTGTACCGGGGAACAGGAGTCATGTTGCATACGAAAAGCACATCGTTTTCCTGACCTGCCCCTTTTCGGAGAAAACAAATCACGCTCTTTTCCCAGTCGCTGAAATCCACCCATTCAAAACCTTCGGAACTGAAATCCTTTTCATAGAGGGCCGGTTCCCTGTTGTAGAAATGATTCAGGTCTCTCACCCAGTGCTGCAAACCCAGATGTGGCTCTCTCTGGAGGAGATCCCAGTCCAGGCTTTCATCATGTACCCACTCTTTTCGCTGGCCGAACTCGGCTCCCATGAACATGATTTTCTTTCCCGGGTGGGCGTACTGGAATCCGAGAAGAAGCCGGAGGTTAGCGAATTTCTGCCAGTCATCACCGGGCATCTTTTCCAAAAGAGATTTTTTCCCGTAGACCACTTCGTCATGGGAAAGAGGCAGAACGAAATTTTCCGAAAAGGCGTACCAGATGCTGAATGTCAGCTGGTTGTGATGGTGTTTACGGAAAACAGGATCTTTGGAAAAATAGTCCAGGGTGTCATGCATCCAGCCCATATTCCATTTCATGCCGAATCCAAGCCCTCCCACATAGACGGGCCGGGTCACCAAGGGCCAGGCGGTGGATTCTTCAGCCACAGTCAGAGTGTCCGGGTAATGGCCGTAGGTGACTTCATTAAACCTCTTGATAAAGGAAATGGCTTCCAGGTTTTCCCTGCTTCCGAATTCATTCGGTATCCACTCCCCTTCTTTCCTGGCATAATCCAGATACAACATAGAGGCCACAGCGTCTACCCTCAATCCGTCTGCGTGGTATTTATCCAGCCAGAAAAGAGCGTTGCTGATGAGAAAGTTCTTGACTTCGTTTCTGCCGTAATTGAATATCTGGCTTTTCCATTCCGGATGGAAGCCCTTCCGTGGATCCTGGTGTTCGAAGAGCTGAGTCCCATCAAAATAGGCCAATCCATGTTCATCGGAGGGAAAATGCGATGGCACCCAGTCCAAAATAACTCCGATCCCGTTTTGATGAAGTTGATCGATGAGATACATGAAATCCTGAGGGGATCCGTAACGGCTGGTGGGTGCGAAATAGCCGCCAACCTGATATCCCCAGGAGCCGTAGAACGGGTGCTCCATCACGGGCAAAAACTCGACATGCGTAAATCCCAAATATTTCATGTGCTCGATCAGATAAGGAGCCAGCTCCCTGTAGGTGAGAGACCGGTTATCTTCCTCGGGAATCCTTCGCCAGGATCCCAGGTGTACCTCATAGATCGAGATGGGGCGGTCAAGATTATTGTGCCTTGAGCGTTCCCGCATCCAATCGTTATCTCTCCAACTGTAATCCAGATTCCACACTACGGAAGCAGTTTTGGGTGAGATCTCCCAACGGAAAGAAAAGGGGTCCCCTTTGTCCGCCTCGTAGTTACCGAACTTCGAGACGATGTGATATTTATAGAGACTCCCTTGTTGGAGGTCGGGAATGAACCCTTCCCAGATTCCGGATTCGTCCCATCTGCTAGCCAGCGGATGAGAGTCCCTATTCCAACCGTTGAAATCGCCCGTTATGGAAACCGCCTTGGCGTTGGGGGCCCACACCGCGAAGTGAATTCCCGGGATGTCTTCCACTTCCATGGGGTGAGCGCCCAATTTGTCATACAACCGGAAGTGATTTCCCTCCTTAAACAGATACACATCCTGTTCGGAAAAAAGAGTAGGTCCGTGCATGATAGGACCCGCCTTTACCGTATTCCCTATTTTTTTTGAACCTGTCTTTTTAGTCATCAAAAGAAACCTCTCTAATTTTGGGATTTCCCGCTTCCCCCTTTGAGAATGAAGGATATTCCCCTGATCGGGATAATCAGCCAATCCGGCCGGTTGTTCAACTCGTAGCCGATCTCGTACACGGCCTTCTCCAAGAGAAAAGCATCCAGCAAGACGGGCAGATCACTTTTATTCTGAGGCAAAAAACTTGCTTCCCCCGCTGTCTCTGTGTAGGCACGCAGAAAAATTCGACTCACATGATGATGCCACACTTTCAGCCATGGCTCCAAGAAAACCCTGTCCTCCGACCGCAGAGAAGGATGACGCAACAAGCCGGTATAGGCCGCATAATGGAAGGACCTTATCATACCCGCCACGTCCCTGAGGGCAGAGCGCTTAAGTCTCCGTTCACTCAGCGGACGGGCCGGTTCTCCTTCAAAATCGATGATCACGAAATCCTTGCCGGTAAACAGTACCTGACCCAGGTGAAAATCTCCATGGGTTCGAATTTTCACAGCCTCAATTTTCTTTTCCGTCATCCTGTTCATTCGTTCCACTATCCTCTGCCGGGAATTCAAAACATCCCTGGCTTCAGTCCGAATCTCCGGAGCCAGGATAGCCATATTTTCCTCCAGCAGTCTGAATACGGATCTGACCAGGCTTCTCATCGATTGAAAGACCGAGCGCTGGTAAAGGACGGAGAAGGGTTCCGGACGAAAATCTTCCTCCTCCGTTAAAGACGCTAACGCCTGATGAAGCTGCCCCGTTCTTTTGCCCAGAACGGATATCATCTCCACGAAAAAACCGCCCAGCATTTCGAAGGCCTTCTCTTCGGTCTCTTGTTTAGCTTCTTCCAATGGAAGCAGAGGCGAAAGCTGCGGTAGTTCATCGTAATGGTCTTTCTTTGCCAGGATGGTTTCGAGAAAATTCCCCACTTTGTCAACGGTGAATATCCAGGCATCTCCCTGGTTGAGGACGAAGCTCTGCAGAATTCCTATACTGGCTGGCTCTTCTCCAGATTGACGGTATTCCAGAGCTCCCAAAAACCGAGCGATATGCGGAAAGCCTGCTTTTTCCGTCAGTTTCCGATGGATGGCGACGTCCGGATTGACCCCCTCATCCAACCTTCGGAATATTTTCATAATGTACTTTTTACCATAGAGGATGGAGGTATTGCTCTGCTCGGCTCTTAAAACTGATGTGTCTTGAGATACGCTGGGACCGCATAAAATTTTGAGCCCTTTCAGACCGGCTGATCCGGTCCATTCACCCTTATCCCCCTGAAGTTTCTTTTTTCGGGTGACCATTTCCAGAAACAGCTCGTGAAACGCCGCACTGAATGCCGCATCATAGAGTATCCCCTGCTCGCTCCCAATCCTCAGTTCTTTTACTACGGCCTCAGGCGATTTTTGAACTAGCCTATGGGCGTCTTGCTCCTGCGCGTAGGCGAGGGGCAGAAAATATCTTTCCGGATTTCCCTCATCGTACCGGATTCCGACAACTAGAAAAACACCCCGGGATTTGCCTCTGCGAAATAAGCCCTTATCCACGACAGACAGACTGTTGATTCGCCTTCCTTTCCCTCCAAACCAGCGGCATTTTTTGAGGTAGGGAGTAAGAATTTCCTGCTTGAACCTTTCTTTCATTCGGCCTGTAAACAGCTCCTCGAGGCTCTTTTTGAGAGAGATAGGGGAAGCGATAAAATCGCCATCTAAAGATACAGGCTCTGTTTCTTTGAAGAGGGAGAACCAAAAGTGATTGTGCGGACCGAGGGTGAGCACATAAGGCGTATTCCGGACAGGAGGAAATGAGTTTCGGCTGAAGACCTCCTTGATATTGAATCCCCTGTAAGCGGAGAGATCCAGTTCGGCCACCTGTGAAAACCGAGAAAGATTCACCACAACCAGGAGAATCTCCTCTTGATACCTCCTGATGAAAGCCAGGATCTTGGTGTTTTTCGGCAGCAAAAATTCAATGCTGCCTCTTCCGAAGGCTTTGTATCTCTTTCTCATGGCGATAACCCTCCTCATCCACCACAGCAAGGAAGAGAGGTTGCTCTCCTGATTCTCCACATTGATGGTTTCGTAATGGTATTCGGGATCGATAATAACCGGGAGATAGAGTTTCTGGGGATTAGTCCTGGAAAACCCGGCGTTCCTGTCGGAGCTCCACTGCATGGGGGTCCGGACTCCGTCTCTGTCTCCAAGGTAAAAATTATCCCCCATGCCAATCTCGTCCCCGTAATAAATTATAGGCGTGCCCGGGAGGGAAAAGAGAAGAATGTTCATCAACTCGATCTTTCTGCGGTTATTTCTTAGGAGGGGAGCCAAACGTCTTCGAATTCCGAGATTGATTTTGGCTCTGGGATCGTCGGCATAGACTCTGTACATGTAGTCCCGTTCTTCATCCGTTACCATTTCCAATGTGAGCTCATCATGGTTTCGTAAAAACATGGCCCACTGGCATGATTCGGGAATATGAATAGGCGGGTCGAGGATGTCTATGATCGGAAAACGGTCCTCCATCTGGGCGGCCATGAATATCCTGGGCATTAGAGGGAAATTAAAGGCCATCTGGGCCTCATTGCCCTCACCGAAATAGGCCGCCGCATCCTCGGCCCATTGATTTGCTTCGGCCAGAAACATCCTGCCTAGAAAATTTTTATCCACATGAGATCTTAGCCGCTTCAGGAATTGGTGGGTTTCGGGTAGATTTTCGCAATTTGTCCCCTCCCGTTCGAATAGATAAGGAACCGCATCCAGTCTCAACCCATCCACTCCAATCCGCAGCCAGGAATTTATAACGCTCATCATCGCTTTCTGGACGGGGGGGTGATCGAAATTCAAATCGGGTTGGTGGGAATAGAAGCGATGCCAGTAATACGCGCCAGCCTCGGGATCCCAGGTCCAGTTGGAAGATTCGAAATCCTGAAATATGACCCGGGCATCCCTGTATTTGTCCGCTGTCTTGCTCCAGACATAGAAATTCCTCCAGGAGGACGATGGTTTCGATTTCTTAGCGCGTTGAAACCAGGGATGTCTTTCAGAGGTGTGATTCAGCACCAATTCCGTAATCACTTTGATTCCGCGCTTGTGTGCCTGTCTGAGGAATTCCCGAAAATCTCTGAATGTTCCATAGTCGGGGTTGATTTTTCGATAATCCGATATGTCATAGCCGTCATCCTTTAGGGGAGATGGGTAGAAAGGGAGGAGCCACACCGCAGTCACACCCAAATTTTGGAGATATTCAAGCTTGGCAGTCAGACCTTTGAAATCACCGACGCCATCACCGTCGCTGTCATAAAAGGATTTCACATGAAGTTCATAGATGATGGCATCCTTATACCACAGCGGATCACTGCCCGGCTGAAATTGTTGCTCAGGTTTCTTCATGGGTTTCTTTCTTCGGAAGATTTCAAATCACATGAAATAGTCAAAGTCCTTTTCGCGTCGAAGGTGCCGCTTGATGCGGAATATATGCACGGGAACGAGGTGAGGATTCAACTCCACATAGTTCCGCTCTCCCTGCCAGAAAAATTTATCACGGCTCAATAAATCATCCACTAAATAGGGCGTATTGGGCTCAATCCCCAGATCATCCAAGGGAATTTTCACCCATCCTGATTGAGTATGAAAGGGATCGAGGTTGATCAGTATGAGGAGGATGTTTTCGAGATCCTCGGTTGCCTTTCCATAAAAGAGCAAATAATCGTTGTCCACTTCATAGAACTTCAGGTTTCCGGTGACCTGCAAGGCCCGGTTCTCGCGCCTTATCCTGTTGACTTCAGAAATGAGATCCTTGAGATTCCCCGATTCTTCCCAGTTCCACTCTTTGATTTCGTATTTCTCGGAATGACTGTACTCCTCTTTGCCTGGAAGGGAATCATGGATACAGAGCTCAAAGGGAGGTCCGTAGATTCCGTAATTCGAGGAGAGTGTGGCTGCCAGCACCAGCCTGATGATGAAGGCCGGCTTTCCGTCAAATTGGAGAAACTCCGGAAGGATATCAGGAGTATTCGGCCAGAAATTAGGACGAAAATACTCTCTCACTTCGGTTTTGAGAAGTTCGTCCAGGTAAGCCGTGAGCTCTTGTTTGGTGTTACGCCATGTGAAATAGGTGTAGGACTGTGAAAATCCAATTTTGGCCAGATGGTACTTGACTTTGGGCCTGGTAAATGCTTCAGACAAAAACAGAACATCGGGATAGTCTTCCTTCACTTCTCTTATCAGCCATTCCCAAAAGTTAAACGGTTTGGTATGGGGATTGTCGACACGGAAAATCCGTATACGTCTATCCGCCCAGAAAAGCACTACGCTTTTCAGTTCGTTCCAGAGCTCCCTCCAGGAATCCGTTTCGAAATTTAAGGGAACGATATCCTCGTATTTTTTTGGCGGGTTTTCCGCGAACTGAATCGTTCCGTCGGGACGCCAGGAAAACCATTCCGGATGTTCTTTAATATAAGGGTGGTCGTGGGAGCATTGAAAAGCCAAGTCCAAAGCCAGCTCCATACCCAGGTCTTTGGCTTTGGTCACGAATCGCTCGAAATCCGCCATTGATCCCAAATCCGGATGAATAGCTTTGTGTCCGCCTTCCTCGGAACCGATCGCCCACGGACTTCCCGGATCCCTTAATTCCGCTTCCGGAGTGTTATTTTTCCCTTTCCTCCTGGTTTTGCCTATGGGATGAATAGGGGGAAGATAAATCACATCGAAGCCCAGCCGGGCAATTTCGGGAAGCAGGCCTTCACAATCGCTGAAAGTCCCGTGTCGCCCAGAGTCAGGGGTACATGACCTGGGAAACAACTCATACCACGTACTGAACAGGCTTGCCTCTCTCTCCACGACAACGGAGAGCTCTTTATCGTAAAGGTTCATTTGTTCGTATGTGTGGGGATCGATGATATCCGTCAGATCTGCTCTCATTGCAAGAGAAAGAGCTTCTTCACGGTTCTGTTTTGATCGCAGACATTGTTCCCAGGATGCTATTCGGGCGGCTGCTTCGCCTTTCAGACTCGACGATGACTTTGCCAGAAGTTGGGCCCCGATGATGAGGTCGACGTCCACATCCTGGAGGGCTTCCAGCTTTTTTTTAAAATCTCTCTGCCAGCTTTTCAAACGATCGATCCAAGCCTGAATGGTGTAAACGTACTTTCCCACTTTGCCTGCCGTAAAAACGCCCCGCCATCTGTCGTTGCCGATGGGTTCCATGGGCGCTGTTTCCCATTTGTCCTGTCCCTCGAATCGATAGAGGCACTCAGCGGATACCTGTTGATTTCCGTCTGTAAAGATATCCGCTTCAACGCAAACCTTTTCGCCTATCCTGCGTTTGATGGGGAACCGGCCTCCATCGATTTCAGGGGCAACCTTCTCTATGACAACCCTTTTTTGCCGCGTCGAATGCACTCAAACCTCCTTCCAGGGGGTTGTATCATTAATTTATTTTTTGAAGTTGAGAACGACCGTTCAAGCTTGAGAAAATCCTTTTTGATCGATAGGGCGCGATTATCACAATCCGGAAACCGTAAAGCCTGAGCCTCTAATGAAGAGGTCGGCCATGACAAAAACTGTCACGACGATGGTGATTCCGGCCAGAATCGTAACAAACATGTTCTGTCTCCGTTCACCTTGAGGCAGCAGTAGCTGAAACATCCTGGTCATGATGTAAAGCCCGACGACGAGCCCGATTTCTTGTACCATTTTTCCTCCTATATCAAATTAGAAATGATCTATTCAAAATGCGTCGAGTTGGGGCCCTGATCCGGTTCCGCATAACCCTGCAGCAACAGATTGGCGACATCGTAGGCTATCCGCTGTATGACCATGTTGACAGCCTGTTTGAATTCCGAAATCTCTTTTTTTAGCTTGGAGTTGCGAAAAAACCTGCTGCTCGCACGAACAACTGTCTTTTTTTTGGGGAGGTGATAGTGAATGCCATATGCTTCAACCGACACCGCTGCCGCGAACACTGTTAGACGCAATGACGATAGAGACTGGTCCTCGGCATCACTTCTTATAAGATCGTCCGCATAGACAACATGGCTCTCGACAATCGAAAATTGGATTATTCGAGTCACGTCCTCTCCATTTCGATGATCTCTGGCTAAGTACACATCATCGTAGGCCAAACGGACTGCCTCGAATAGCGATATTTTCAGTTTTTTCCCCAGGTTTATAGCGGTGGATTCATCATCCGGATAAAGATTGACCTCTGTCGTGTCGAATTGATCCGAGAAGGATACGACCACCGCATGAGGAAATCGATGGACCAGGATTTCATCGTGATCGATAGTCGATACTTTACGGACCTCATGGGATAAAGAACAGCCCGAAAAACTTATCCCCAGAACCAGAATAAACAGAAAAATGCTCGGGCGGATTATCGATTCTCTTGCTACAAGCGACATGGGTGCATGTTAATCAGATCCGCTTTTGATTCACTAGCCGGATCATTCCAATAAAGTTCTTCCTTTCTAAAGAATGAGCAACATTCATGCCAAAGCTCCTGAGAAGGGCAAAAACAAGATCGATGGAATGAACACTGATAGGACGTCGGAATTTCTGCGATTGGAAGGATATGAGGAAAAAACAAAAGGTGGCTCGGAAACCCTCCCCCACTGGATTGACGGAGGATCCTTCTTCGCAGACAGATAAGTCCTGTTCAGCAGGACGGTTTTCTCTCTACGCAAGACGCTGAACCTTTATCCCAGAAGATAAAAGGGAAGAAACGGACAGGTATCGATCTGTTGATGTGCCGGACTATTGAGACGGCTTGAAACGAAAAAATTCAGAGATTTTTCTCGACACGCTCTTTTTCGAGATGGTTTAACTCGGGTGCAATTAATTGTTAAAATATTGAAACGAAATGAGTTAAATCAGAGTTTAAATAAGTGCAATGATTTTAAAAAAAGAATTGAGAAAGCCAGATGATGAGGATTATCGTGAGAATGAAATCCAGAACGTCATCACGAGAGGGGCCGCAATGGGCTACTTGAAAAAAGAGGAAACCGAACAGATCCTGCGCAACCGCCTGGCTTTAAGAGATGATTGTGAGGATTTCCTCGGAATGCTCCACGAATTGGGAATTGAACTGATAGGCGATTCCTCGACAAAGGACCGTAAAGACATATCTTCCTCGGAGTCGGGGGCATTTCTGGATCCGGTCAGGGTCTATTTTAAGGAAATGGGAAGGGTGAGCCTTCTCACCAAAGAGGATGAGATTAATCTGGCCAAACAGATGGAAAAGGGAAAAAAAATTATCACCAGAGCCATTTCCAAAACACGTCCGGCAGTCCTCCGGGTATTATCTCTGGAAGGTGTAATCAAAGAGAGCGCCGAAGTCATACCCCGCACTTTTGATTTGAGAGGCCGATTTCCCGATGGAGACATTAAGGGAGCAAAGAAATTGGCGTTGAAAAAGATAAGACAAATTAAACGATTAGACCGGAGGTTGCAGCAGATTCCCTGTCGGAAAGACGTTGCCTTGTCTAGAGGCCGTACCGCCGTCGAAATCAGCCGCATCATAAGAGATCTCAATGTGCATCCCGATGTCTGGGAAGATGTCATCAAAAACCTTCATGGAAGAATGGAAGACATCAACCGCCTGGAGCACGCCAAGGAGGAAGTGGTTCTGGCTCTCCAGAGAGCGAAAAGTGAAAGCAGAAAAAAAGAGCTGAAAAAAAAGAGAAGAAGGATCAACGGCCACCTCAGACAACACAGGAAGGAAATCGGACTTTCGCCCCAGGCCCTGCGAAGAGTGCTCAGAACAGTATCGCAGGGAAATAAGGTGGTGGATCAAGCCAAAAAGGAACTGGTGAGGGCCAATTTGAGGCTGGTCGTATCCATCGCTAAAAAATATACCAACCGAGGCCTGAAATTCCTAGATTTGATTCAGGAAGGGAATATCGGCTTGATGAGGGCTGTCGAGAAGTACGATTGCCGTCGAGGAAATAAATTTTCAACCTATGCCACGTGGTGGATAAGGCAGTCCATAACCCGGGCTATTGCCGATCAGGCCCGGACAGTGAGACTCCCGGTCCATATGCTGGAGGCAATCCAGAAGATGAAGCGGGCCGCCTATGAGTTGGGGAAAAAAATTGAAGGTGAACCCGCGGCTGAGGACTTATCCAAAAAGATGAAGCTGCCCGTGGATAAAGTGAGACGGACGTTGAAAAGCGCCCAGGATTCTGTTTCACTAGATAACCTTATCGGCGAGAATACGGACAGCTATTTCGGGGATTTTGTTCCGGATACAGACCGGCCATCTCCCGAAGATACGGTAATCCGGAAGCGTTTGAAAGAACAGATTCGAGCCGTTCTCAACACGCTCACCGAGCGGGATGCCGAAATACTTAAGTTACGATTCGGGTTGGGAGATGGCAGGGATTACACGCTGGAAGAGGTGGGGCAAAGATTCGGGATAACCAGAGAAAGAGTCCGGCAACTCGAGACCAAGGCCCTTAAGAAGTTGAGAAATTCTAGAGAGAGCGAAAAACTCAAATCGTTCTCTTCCGAATACTGAATTGCCTTTGATCCTTTACTAAGGAAAAGGGAAGCCCCAATGCCGCCCAATCCTTCTTGTCCGGTCATTCATGAGCGAGATGCATAGTAACTGCGGCATTCCCTCTCCCTTCCCCGGACCACTCTTCTTCCCTCGAGAGGCCCCTGGGTTTCTGTAACGACCGTACATTGATCCTCGACGCCCTGATTCTCGTAGTAGATGACGACCCAGTCTTTCACTTTATTCAGCTCATGTGCCCGTGCCGTATTGGAAAAGAGAAGTGTAAAGGACCACGCGCCTTCCTCCTTGTGCATGATGGGAAGCCAGGCTGTACCCTGCGGATTGAACCGCCGGGGAGCGATTTTTCTGATTGTGCCCGCCTCAGCTTTGCGCCTGTACTCCTCATCCAGCTCAAGCAAAGTGGTGATATCCGGTTTTTGATCACTGCCCGGTTTCGATGTAGTTCTGTGGATATGTCTCTGGGCTGCCCCGCTAAACATTCCGGCCAAGCTCATTCGAACCGATTCGAGACGCTTCAGGCCGAATCCTTTTATTGCCTCCAGCCGCCCGTCGTGGGCCGCCTGTTCCAGTTCCTCAAGGGAGTGGATGTCAAGCTTTTTTGAAATCTGTTTAGCCAGGTTCTTCCCGATGGATGGAACCTGCGCAAATATATCTTCGGGCGAAATTTCGCCTTGAAGCCTGTCGAGCACACGGGACTTTCCCGTTCTTACGAATTCGGCAATGGCTGATGCTATCCCCTCTCCGATGAAGGGAAGGTCTTTAATGGCTTGCCGGTCATGCTTGCGGACAAGCTGCGCTAAAGATGTGTCGGCGGATCTCACAGATTCTGCCCCCTTCCGGTAGGCTCTGATTTTATGGAAATTCGCTCCCTGTGTTTCCAACAGATCCGCTATGCGGTCGAGCACCTCGGCGATCTGTCGGTTAGTGAAACGTTTCATCTACATGCCCATACGCCAAATATCGTTTCTGCAGTTGAATTTATCGGCCCAATGGGCTGCGATGGATTGCGGCCAGAATGTGATCATTTTCTGTTCTCTAACTCTGATTCGCGCAGGAAGATAGAAATGTATGGATCAATATGGCCACCAGCTTGCTCGTGCGGTTGTCGATGTCTACATCCGGATTGACCTCCGTGAACTCCAATACGCCCGACGCCGTTTCCTTTCCGGCAATCTCCATGATATCCATAGCTTCCTTAGCCGTCAATCCGGTGGGGTATCCGGCACTCACTCCGGGCGCATCGGCATCGCGCACCGCGTCCAGGTCAAATCCCCAGAAAATGGCTTTGTGATCAGTTTTGTGAATGATAGTCTGAAAAACGGTCTCAATCCCCTCTGAACGCAAGTCATCCAAGGAAAACACCTGTACACCCTTATCTTTGAGGTAATCCCTGTAGACGGGAGAATTGGCGAATTCCTCGGAGCCCATTTCATAAAAATTCTCGGGCGCGATCAGCCCTTCTTCCAGCAGCTGCCTGTAGGCGGTCCCGCTGTTTCTTGGATGAAGCTCCCGGACATCAAAATGCTTGTCGATGTTGAACACCAGCAGGTCGCTTTTCACGTCTGACAGAGCGGCACAGTCGGGGTAGGATATGTCATTTCCACCTCCCAGAATGATGGGCATTTTGTCGTCCTCCAGGACCTGACGAACAACCTTCCTTAACTTCAGATGGGTTTTCTCAAGCGAATATCCCAAAAGGACATCACCCAAATCGAAAATATCCAAGTTTTGTAGGGCCTCCGTGGCGGCAAGCCGGTAGAGCGACCTCCGAATTTCTTCGGGGCTTCTTCTGGCCCCCGGGCGTCCTTGGTTTCTTTTAACACCCTCATCCTGAGGGCACCCGATGAGCACAAATTGAGCGGACATATAATCAGGGAGCCTCCAACGCACCTGTTCGCCTAGACGGGGATCTCTCGGATCATGCCCGCCGCGGAACAACCGCCGGTCAGGCCTCCACGTGATATCGAATAATGTCATCGTTCTTCAATACGTGCCTTAAGCCACATTCTGTTCTCTTAGAGTTATTTCTCCCGGAGAACGAAGGGAAGCCCTGAACCTAGGGAGACTGTCGGGGTATTTTGTTTTCATGAATTCAATCAGCTTCTCGCGAACTTCACAGCGAAGCTCCCAGGCTGATCCGGAATCGGAAGCGCTCATTAAAGCCCTCAATTGCAGCGTTTTCTCCGTGGTATCTGTGACCTGGAGCCTCGCCACCTTGCCATCCCAGTGCTGGGATTCTTTCAATATTGTGTGAAGGTGCTCTCGGACGGCCGCCACCGGAGCATCGTAGTCCACATACAGGTAGACAATCCCCAGAATATCGGCTGATTTCCTAGTCCAATTCTGAAAGGGATTCTCGATAAAATAACTTATGGGCAATATGAGCCGCCGCTGATCCCAGATTCTGACGGTGACATAGGTTAACGTCATCTCCTCTATTCGGCCCCATTCATTTTCCACAACGACCACATCGTCGAGTCTTAAGGGTTGTGTTATGGCCAACTGCAATCCGGCAAGAAGATTGGCGATTGTCTTTTGGGCGGCTAAACCGATAACGATTCCGGCTATTCCCGCCGAGGCCAGGATACCAGTCCCGATGTGTCGAAGCTTATCAAATTGCAGCAAAATCGCAGCCGTAGCCAAAACGACGATTATTATGGCTGAAATCTTTTTGAAGAGATTGACCTGGGTGTGCATGCGCCTTGCCTGAAGATTGTCTTCGACGTCCATGCTGTACCGCCGAAGAAACAGATCCTGCAGATAATTGAGAAGCCCCAGAAGAATCCAGGCAAAGGACACGATATAAAGGATTCGTGTTAGGGATTGAAGGCCTGCAACGATTTTGTCCGGGAAGGGCATAGCGTAAACGGACATAACGAAGGAAAGCGCCAAGAGCGGAAGAAGAAGCCGGAATGCGCCTCTAATGCGGCCTATAAATTTGTTGTCTAAAGAAGTCGTCGTTCTGTTCGCCACTCTTTTTAAAAGGAAGAAGAGTACACTATACAGCAGCAGTCCCAATAATACAGCTCCTAGTAATATGAGGGCCACTTTTCCCGCTTGAGGAATGTCTTGATTGATAAGATTCACCGGTATTTACTCCATTTCATTTCGATTCGTCTTGCTGACAGGGGGCATCCTTTCAAAGGGCCGTGGACTGTCAAGGAAGAAAATTCGAAGGGTTGATGCCTAGCAATAATCGGACCATTTTGGACGATCATCCCCAGTATTTTGGCCGCCCATAGTAGTCGTAAAGTCTCTCTTCAAGTTGTCGGTTGACCGGAGCTTCGGGGTCATAGTTGGGACTCTGCTTGATCAATTTCTTCGGGAGGTCGACAAAAATCCTCGGTTCATGCCGGTTCATGCGTTCGATCCATTCGGGCGAGATCAATACTTTTTTCCAAAAGATCAGTCTTGCTCTGATATCCACAACCAAATAGCGGATGAACCAATTGGAATCATCGACGATGAATTGGTCCAACAGCCCAATCGGGCCGTCGGTAGCTCGGATTTTATACCCGATCACGTTATTGTTGCTTTGAAGACGAGGATGTGAGCTCTTATTGCCCGAATCCCCTCCCGCCTTTTCAGACTCGGGAAGAACGGGGGAAACGAAGCCAGGCTTGGGTTCAACCCAGTAAGGCGTCCAGTTGAAGTGTTTGTAGAGCTTAACCTCAGCCTGGCGGGAGATGGGCTTATCCACATCGATCTCCGGGCTTTCTCTTATCTGCTTCCTGCTGATCCTGACAGGTAAAGTGGACGTCTTCCAGTCAGGTTGTCCAGCTATAGAAGGAATGAGGAGAATTTTCCGGCCCGAAAGCCAATTACCTGTGTCCACGACAATGTATCGGACGGCCCAGATTTCATCGTCGAAGAGGAAATCATGCACATTTCCGATTTTGCCGTCGGGTGTGGCTACCGCATACCCATTCAATTCTTCCATGCTTCGTAGCATTTCTTTCTCCTAAAAAATTGTTTTCTCGTATCATGCTCCCGTCGGCTTTCTCTGTTTCCCTATTCCGGATTTTGAAGAGCATCCGGAAGATTTCCGATCAAACTGACGATCTTCTTTGTTCTTCAATATGATTCAGAGCAAAAAATATGCCAAAAAAAGATGTGAATGTGCTTCTAAAAGGGGGAAGATTGGGCTGAAATCGTCCAAGAAAGCAAAAAAGGTTTTGAAATCGGTAAAATCGTCCTGTGAGAGTGGAAAAGCATTGTCGGGTGATCCTTGCCCCTCCCTTAAGGGCTGTTTCTTGGGGCCTTGACGGGCATCGGATTTTCCCTGGAGGCTCGCCCTTTTTTATGGTGAGAGCAGGTCTTTTTTTTTCTGTTCGAACTCCTCTTTGTTGATCTCTCCTCTGGCATACCTCTTTTTCAAAATCTCCAGAGCATCCCCTGCATCGCCTTGCGGTGATTTTTTGTTCTGCCGGACTATCCATGAAACTAAGAGACCCAGACCGGCGATTACGAGTACCCAGAAAATCCACATATATCATCCTCCGAACATCATGTGATCTCCCCACATGCCTGTTCACCTCCTCAAATTTTTTATAAAGCCCTCCACAATATCTATCAGTCCGATAAATTCGCCTTCACCCTCCTCAAAAAGAGGACCGTCACCGATGCGCCTTTTCCTTCAGGAAGCGTTCAATGGCCGCAGCATAAGTGACAGGATGAGAGAAACGAAACATGTGACCTGTTCTCTCGAGGACCACTTCCGTCGCATCGGGAATACCATCCAACATTTGCCTGGCCGCCTCCTTTCCGATCAAACGGTCATACGAAGGCGTGATTATCAAAGTGGGCACTTTGATTCGAGACAATCGTTGCCGATAGTCGGCACTGAGGGCAGCTTTGGCGCGATTCACATAGCTTTTATGGGGCGTGTTCCTCACGAAAAGCTCTCGGCTTTTCTTCTTCGACCAAGGGATCTGTCCTTCTCCATCGTAAGGCGATGAAAGTGATGCCGCATGCAATCTCAATGTGATGGTCCGGTACAAGGGGCCAGGCAAGAATCGGGCAAACTTGATCCGCAGTTTAATAAGGGGATTTGTGACCGGATTGGCGGCGAAACCGCCTGATAGAACCAGCGCCTTCAAGCCTTTCGGTTGTCTTGTGGCAAAGGCCAGAGAAACTATCGCACCGAAGGAATCGCCGACAAGCGCGAAGGATTCCAAACCTGAGGCTCGTTCTCCGACGAAATCGGCATACTTTGCGATATCGTCGAGGCCTTCCGGAAGCCGCATGGTTATCAACGGGCGATGAGCGAGAGGTTTCAATTGATTCAGATCCCACGGTGCGCCGGAAAAACAGGGAACGGTGAGCACAGCCGTTTCGTCCTTTTCAGTCATTTTTTTCTCCACCATGGCCCTCCTCCTGTAAATCCGCATCTCTGTGAGGCGGCAGGAAGAGCTCAGTCCCGGGGGAATGAATGACGGCCGTTATATGGAGGGCGGCATGGGCAATGGGGGTACCTATCGGGTTTGCGGGTATCAAGGTGGCGAGGGACATGATGGTGTTTCCGATATTGGCCTGCACGATCTTTTTAGAGCGAAAATCCGAATAGCCCAGATGGTAGGCGGTTGTGGTAACGATGATAAAAATCCAAGCAAGGAGAGACAGGGCGATTTTCTTCGCCGGGCGCTTGCTTTCTCCATCGAAAGCACGCCAGGTCACCACCCACGGAAAAACGGTAAGGAGCAGCCCATCGATGACCCCGTAAACCAGGCCTCTCCAAAAAACGGCCCAGGCAAAAAATGCCCCTGACAACCTGGCAGTCTCCGGTCTCGAGAGGACATTCTGAGCCATCACGGCGGCAACAAGCAATCCCAAAGCGATTCCCCAGAGGAATCGCTTATAAAATAGTCTTTTCAGGCTTAATCGGGTTTTCCTGACGTAAATGAAAAAAAGGACGATGATAATGCCGAAATAGACGAGATAATAAACATCCAGGGGAAGACTCAGCATGTCTCCGAAAATGAAGGAGGCGAGAAATCCTGCCAGGGCTCCAAAAGATATCCACACTAAATGTTTGCAACTGTTCAAAATAACTCCCTTCTGTTCTTAAAACATCGTCATTTTGCCAGACAAAAGCTCTTCTTCGACAGGCAAAGCTTCGTGTTGAAGGTCAAGCTCGACAACTATTAATCCAAAAAACATGCCATCCGGCGACTTTTGAAGAAATTTGGGCTTTTACAGGTAGGCGCATCAGAATTTTTATTGAAGGATTTGAATATCTTTCACAGAAAAATCCTACGAGACAGGATAAAATCTTGATAGATAGGACAAATGATTGGGATTGGATGATGTATGATTTATCCCAGAAGAAGCATGGCTGCACTGCAGGCGAGCTGGATGTGGGTCCGTCATTACCGGGGATTAAACTGAATTGCCGCGTTCGGTCAGAGAGAGAAATGCGCGTATTTCATAAGATCGGTATCCCTGCACGACTAAATGGATGATCAAGTGGCATCACCGCTGCCAAAAATGGAGAAGAACATGCTAAAGAAGCGAATATTGATCGTCGACGATGATCCCGTATTCGTCAGACTCCTCGGGTCTGACCTTCATGTTTCGGGCTACGACGTGCTGACGGCGAAGGATGGCTATCGTGGAATCGAGACAGCTCGGACAGAGCGGCCCGATCTCATTATCATGGACATCATGATGCCCGGCATGGACGGACACAAGACAAGCGAGCTTTTGAAAGAATTCCCTCTTACGGCTGACATCCCCATCATCTATGTGACAGCCAAAGACGGACTCCTGGATGAAGAGTTGGCGCTCGAAATCGGTGCCGACTCTTTTCTCAAAAAGCCCTATGAGCCGGACGTTCTTCTCTCCCTCATCGAAAAAAGCCTTCAAGCCAAGGATAAAGTAAAGGGATCCGAATCAAAAAAAATGGCAGAAACTGTTTCCGGATAATCGATGGAACCTATATCCTTGAAATCGCAACACGGTTGCGGCAGAATCCCTTCCCGGCCTTAGCGTCACCTCTACCCTTGTCATTCCAGATTTGAGTCGGGAAGATAAAGCCGGCGAACCTGAAATTATCGGACTTCCCCCTGCTCAAACTGGGCATTTACCACAGATTCGGAAATACAGAGTCAGCCTGATCTCTGAATGAGGGGAGAAAGAAGGAATCCGGACTGTAGCCTCGACACCAGCTCTTCAGCTTTCGTTCAGATCTACAGTCCGGACTCCCGAATAGCAGTCCCTCTAGAAGCGCAGCATGACCTGGAACTGGAGCCAGCGAGGATACTGCCTTCCATAGACATCCATAAAAATGGCACTGCCTTCGCCGTTGGCGCGAGAGATGACCTGCTGCGAGTTGAATAGGTTGTTGATGTTGGCTCTCAAGGCAAGTGTAACGGCCGAGCCTAGCCTGAAATCTTTTTGAATAGTGAGGTCGACATAGGAGTGAGCCGGATACCTCTCTGTGCCGCGGCCGTAAGGAAATGTGGCATACATAAGATAGGCTTGATGGAATCCATGAATAGACCAGGCGTAGCCGTTGTACCACTGGAAGGATCCGCTGATGATGAAGCCGTAGGGGGCCATCCAGGTCCCCAGCAGCTTGACGACGTGATCGCAGCTGTCCTGGAGAGGGCCGTACCATCCTTCATCGCCGTGGTCCAGGCCGCCGAATCCGGCCGTGAGAGGATCCAACCAGGCCCACGGCGAATCCGCCGGGCCGGAGAAGTGGTCGCCGAAGAGACCGACCGTGTTGTAAGCCGTGCCTTGATAATTGTCAAAGGCCTCGTAGGCGCCCAACGTCGTGCCTTTGGCCGATGACCAGACATAAGAGCCGCTGAGATAGAATGTATCGGCGATCCTGCCCAGAACTTCCAGCTCGAGCCCCAGGTAACTCCGTCTCTTTTGATCCCAATTCTGGAGAATATATGTGAGCCCTTCGTAATCGAATACAGCCAGGTCTTCGAGCATGTTGCCGTGGTGGGTGTAAACTCCCCTGACTTTGACCGCCCAAAAAGCGCCCAGGCGGCGGTTGAATTCGGCCACGACCTTGGTCATCCTGTCTGGGCCGGTGTCCTCAGCTACGTCTATGGCATATCCTCCTTCGGTGAAGGACTCCGGTGTTCCCTGAGAGAAGTTGAACACCCAGTAATCTTTGTTTTTCAAGGCTGCCTCGTCATCAGCATAGGTGGGAACGGGGCCTATCCATCTCCAAACACGGAAGGTGGATCCGCCTCCTCTGGTGAAATAGGGCAGCAGGTCGAAGAGCATGGTGTCGGTGAAATTGCCGACGCCGAACTTGAAGACGTTCACCCCGTCTCCAGTGATATCCCAGGCTAACGAAAATCGGGGAGAGATAAATTGGCCCAGACCCCAGTTGAAGAGCTCCACGTCTTCGTCGTTGATCAATTTCTGTGTCTCCGACCTCACGCCGAGCATGACGGTCACATTGCCGAACGTGATGGTGTCCTTCAGATAGATCCCGATGCCGCGTCCCGTATTGAAGTAGTTTTGATTTCGGGCCTCCCACATCTGGGCAGGAACGCCTGGTTCTAAGAACTGTATCGAGGTCCCGCCATTCCAGAAGGTGTCTCCCCAGGCGTTGGGGTCGTCCCAGAGGTCATAGGCCTTACCGGTACGATCCGTGTACTGTTCTCTCTTGACCCAGTAATAGAGCAACCCTGCTCCAAACTCGTGGTTGCCGAAGCTTTCGGTATCCAGATACTGCGTGAACCTGGCTGTGAAATCGGTCCTCTTTTCGATGGTATTGCTGACCTGGTATAAGTTGTTCGTGGTTTGAGAGATGTCAGTGTACTCGATTGGGGGAGATTGTAGGTCACCGCTGAGAGGGCCGACGCTTAAGTCTCGGCTCGATCGTCCGACCACAGCCTCCAGCAGCGTGTTCGGCCCCAGAATACCCTTGTAGTTGGCCCGGTAGGCATAGTCGGTGTAATCCCGCTCTTCATACATTTCCGGAAGGCCGAATCCGCCTGTCTGTTTGAGGAACTTGTCATAGGTGCCGCTGAGAGCTATGGTGTGATTTCCGTGCGGGGCCCAGCTCAATTTGCCGAAGATATTGTTGGTGTTCCGCCTCCGCTGCCCGGCCGGGATCTCGAGCCAGCCGACCGTGCTGGGCTCTCCGTCATCGGCCCGGCGCCAGAAATTGTTGGAGACGAAAAACCAGAGCTTGTCCCGGATGATGGGGCCACCGAGATTGCCGAAGATGTTGTACTCCGAGCGGTTGGGATCCACAGCCACTGACAGCTGCTCTTGCCTGTCGGCCCTGAGGTGGTAATCCCATATCAGCCCCCCCAGTTCCCCGTGGAAGCTGTTCCCGCCCGACTTGGTGACGATGTTGATGATGCCGCCGTAGGCCTGACCGAGCTGGGGTGAGAATCCGTCGGAGATGATCTGGACTTCGTCCCAGGAATCGTAATTCACCCTGACGCCCGGGTCGTTGTCGTCCAAACCTCTTTTGGAAAGACCATCGACAAGGTAATTGTTGCCCGTCCCCCCTTCGCCCCGGAAGCTTCCGGCTCCGTATTCCGTGGCGCTGCCGGAAGTGCCGAAGTTGGTGTTATGGCGAACTCCCGTGACTCCCGGGGTAAAACTCAGAATTTCCTGGATGGTCCGTCCCTGAATCGGGGCGTTGGCCAGCTCCTCGGCCTTCATGTTGAAACTGGTGTCGGACTTGGTCTTGTCGATGAGCGGAGTTTCCGCCACGACGGTCAACTGCTCCTCGATGGTGGCCACCTTCATTATGGCGATGATGCTGGTTCCCCTTCCCAACGAGACGATCACCTCTTCCTGGGTGAGCTGGGCGAATCCCGGGATCTCGAAGACGAGCGTGTAGGTTCCGACCGGAAGTATCGGGAACCTGAAGGTTCCGTCGTCACCGCTGATAGCTGTCCTCTTCCCCTGGAGACTGGGGCTGGTGGCCGTGATGGCCACTCCCGGCAGGGCAATCCCGTCCTCATCGGTCACCTTCCCGACGATCTCACCTGTTTCCTGAGCCATGATCATACCGGATAGGAGCATGACGACAAAAAATACTGTGGATGCTTGAAAGATTTTCTTCAATGCATACCCTCCTTCATTATTTCAAAAAGCTTTTAACCTGAAGAGCGTCAAAGTCGCTCCTCACCCTTGTTGTCTTTTTCGCAAGTTTTTCTCGATATAACCTCCGTATGTGAATTTCTCCCCTTCATGCTGTACCTCTCTTGGAAGCTGATATCATTTCTGGTGGTATTGCGTGCACTTTTTATGCCAACGTTATTCTTCATCTAAGTTGTTTTAATAATTCAAATTACATAATTATGTAGTTATCGAACTCCCGGCATGAATCCAATATGTTGGATATTTATCCAATAAATTGGAGTTGCTGTCCTTGACAGTTGTCGCAAGGCCACAACAAAACGTACACGCTCGGCAGCTTTTATCCTTATCGCCGTCATTCCCATTAACTTGAGCCTGACCTGACTCGCAAGCCCGCTAATCAAAGCTCGCCATGCTTTGCTCGTTTTGATAGGCTTGCCATTCCTCCTCTTTGGGCAAACAGTGAATCCAATCTTCAGGGTCGATCTGCTCGATTTTCTCTTGATCATCGGCTTGCATGGCCTTGAGAAGCATTTTGTTCGTGGTCATGTATTGCTCGACAGCAGTGGAGTTGGAAAACAAGAACAGGCGGAGAGGCCGGTATCGGCCAAGCTGGGCGTTGATCGACTGACGAATCTGGGACAGGAAAGCGTTTCCCGACAGCTCGGAAAACTTCAAATGCATCCGTTCGTTGCACTCGAGATACTTTTCCACCTCATTGTTTTCGACGTAGGTTCCCATCTCCACAAGGAAACTGGCCATCTCCTTCAAAGTAGCCTGTCTTTCCCTCTCAAAGGCAAGTTTGATGCACTTCTCATCGATACAGACCATGGCTTCGTAGATGTGCATGAGTTCCTTGTACGATAACTCTCTCACCACGGCCTCCTTGTGGCTGTCGATGCTGATCAGGCCCTCACCGGAAAGTCTCATAATGGCCTCTCTGACCGGTGTGGTGCTGATGCCGAACTCAGAAGCGATGTCCTTCTCCATCACTCGCTGTTTCGGTTTGATTTCTCCCATCATGATCGACTCTTTCAGGTGGATGTATATCCTGTCCGAAAGAGTTTTCGGAAATAATTTGTTCTGCGTTCCCCCTTTGTTCATTTTTCTCCATTTTCCCAAAAGTTGATTTATAATCTATATTTTATAAAATACAAGTCTTTGTCAAGTGTTTTTGCACGTTTTTATAGGTTTTTGTGAGTTTCCTTGATGAATCTTGTCTTTCAGACGAAAATCCCCGAGATTCCCAGAAAGCGGAGAATAACGGTTATCTTAAGAGGAGATCAGCGAGTCGGGAAAGAGTGATTCTAGTCTCTATTCATTTCTTGTCGATGTGGTCCAGGACGGCCTTGGCGACCGGCGTGTGTTCGCCGTCGGGATCCAACTCAAGATATCTCGAAAGCTCCTTTTTGGCTCCTTCCAGGTCTTGCAGCCGGAATAGACACATCCCCAGCTGAAAATGCCCCTGGGCAAAATCGGGCTTGAGCTCGACAGATCGCTCGAATAAAGTCTTCGCTTCCTGATCGTTTCCCTGGTTGGCGGCCGTGACGGCCAGGTTGAAGAGCTCCTCTGCGGAGAGCTGGGCATCGGGCAGCACCTTCATTTTTTCCAGGTATTCCGAGGCCTTGTCCTCATTGCCTAAGGCGGAGTAGGAGACAGACATCGTCTTCAGCATTTGGTAGGAATCGGGTTTCATCTCCAGGGCTTTTTGAGCCGCATCGATGGCTTTTTCATACTGCTCGGCACGAAAATAGCAGAAGGCCAAATTTTCCAGAGCTTCGAAGAACTCGGGTTTCACGACCAGCGCCTTTTCAAATTGTTCGGCCGCCTCGACAAACTTCTCCGCTTGAAAGAACTCGATGCCCGCATTGAACATGGGAAGGGCCTCCGTATAGGCCTCTTTGTTCTTCGCTTCCTGCTCCGGACTTAGCTGGTCGGATCTGTACAGGGTGAACGTCCCTTCATACTTGAGAGCGGCCTGAGTGCTGCGCATGGTCCGCAAGTCAACTGTGTTCTGGAATTTCTGATATCCTTCCTTCTCCAGCAGGAAATGCACGTTCTTGATCTCCATGGGCAGAATAAAAGCGGTTTCGCCCTTCTTATTGGTAACATATTCCTTCCTGTAATCACTCCAGTCCGGGCTTGTCAGGATAATTTTCACCTTTTCCAAGGGAGTATTGTCGGAATCCACGACAGTCAGCTTCACTCGTCGTGATGTGACCTGAGGCTGGCCGGCCAAAACGATAACACAGACAATAATAAAAATGATCAAGCCAATTTTCCTAAACATATCGACTCCTTCCCGCTGTGGTCATCTCTTTTTTACTCCTTTTTTTACCAGATGTCATTCTTTCTCTTTCAGAGCTGCAATTTTCGCCCGGATGCCATCTTGAGCGGAGTCCAGCTCCAGGGATTTTGCCCAGGCAGCCAGGGCCTCGTCGGGATGCCCTGTTTGGGCGTAGCATTCCCCCAGGGCGTTTAACACCGAGATGTGAGAGCCGAACTGTGTGAGGTATTTTTTAAAGTAATAGACCGCTCGGCTGTAATCTCTGGCTTCAAAGGATGACTTTCCGAGAAGCTGGAAGACAGCGGGCTCCTCTTTGGCCTTTTCAAGGAAACGGGTCAGGAGCTCCTGAACCTCGCGGTGATCTCCGAGAGCGTAGTAAGCCTCGGCCAAGGCGATGGCATACTCCAAAGAGGCCGGACGCTGGGTACTGGCCATCTCCAGAAGGAGCAGAGCCCTGTCCGCTTCCCCCATGCAAAACATCTGACGGCCCAAAGTGAAGGGATAGTAGGGGTCGTTCGACGGAGGCCGAACCTCTGATACACTCCAGTAGCTCGGAAGAGATGCCATAGGAATAACATCAAAGTTTTCAACGCCTTGCCCCATGTCATTTTGATCTTCATCCCGGAGCAAAACCTTGAGCTGGTAATGCCCGGGGCTGAAGTCGGCCAGATTGAGAACTTCGACACAGGCCTCCGTAGATTCGCAGTCGCCTAGGGGTTTCCGGGAAAAATAGACCTGTTGATCCTCTCTGGTGATAACATAGTCAAGAAATCCGCCCTGGTTCAACCCATCGGTCAGTCCGTACAGCTTGAAACAGACGTACATATCGTCCCCTGGTGAGAAGGCATTGATAGCCGAGGGAGACACATAGATCGTTCCGAACTGAAAGGGTCTGTGTGTCTTCTCCGGTGAGACGTTTTTTTCGAGAGTGCGGGATAAAATTATGGGGCTGAGCCCGGGCGAATCCGCAGACTTCGGAACTCTGATTTCCCTTTCCAGGGAAGAGAACTCTTTGGAGACCGTGTTCTTGATCAGCAGATCGAAGCGAAACTCTCCGGGAATCAGGGGAAAAGAATCCTGGAAGCTGAAAAGCTTCGACCGCATGGCTGCGACTTCCTCCTCATCGAAATCGAGAGAGAGCTCTCTCTGGAATTGATGAATCGTTTTCCCTTCCAGGTCGCTTATTTTCCCATAAATCTCCAACTGGGCAGAGTATGCATCCCCGAATTTCTCTATAGACAGCCTTCGGGGCTCAACGGCGTAGTGGACGACGGCATATCCAGCATCGTCCTGAATGACTTTGACCAGGGAGTCATTCTCGACATACAGGACGGAATGGTCGACTTCGATGATGGACCTGTATTTCAACAGCTTATCGGCATAATTATCGTCGATCCGCTTTTGCGGAAGGATGTTGATACTGTTCAATAGTATCTCTGAGGGGATGGCCGTACGCGCGTCAAGCGGTGCTGCCTGACCCGGAATAAGGGACCGGGCGACGTTGGCCAGCTCCGGATTGACCTGCCTGAGAATGCTGAGGGCTTTGTTGGGGTTGACGTCGTAGGTCTCGAGCAGTTTTTGAGGCCCGTGCCGGACCGGGCTGTAGAGGATGTAGTCGCCGATGCCCCACTCTTTGAAGAACACCATGTAGAAGCTGGCCGGGATGTTGGGCCCGAAGCTGCCCTGGTAGAACCAGACCTCCAGAGGGACCAGGTTGTGTTCCAGCGCGCCGTAGCTTTCAGAGGTGGCAGGCTTTCCCAGGATGATGTGAATCTTACCCCGATCCGTTTTCCAGCCCGGCTTCGAGGTGCCGCGGCCGAACATCCTGTTGGCATACTCGATTCGGCTCTGGTGTTCATCTTTGAATTCATTCCGGGGGGTTCCCGGCGTCGGATCCCTCTGCTTCCAGAAGGCTTCGATGAACAGATCTCTCTCCCGGTTCGAATCCAGCTGGAGGAAAACGTCCTTCTCCTTTTGGGTGATGATGTAGACGACCTCTTCCTCCAGCCATTTTTTGTAGAAGGCTGGCAGGTCTTGCCCTCCGGCAACAGGATTGGCCGTTCCCCAAAAAACCGCAGGGAAAAAACTGAAGAATAGTATAAAAGCGCTCAGCCTCTTCATTCCACACTAATTCTAACAGCTAACATATTCGCCTTCAAGCAGGGATTCCGTCTGGTTCGCCTTCACTTGGGGAGAGATTTGTGCAACTGCACTGGCTTTGCTGCCCTTTCCCTTACCTTCAGATTCAACATTTCAACCCCCAATGAAAAGGCCATGGCAAAGTAGATGTAACCCTTGGGGATGTGCAGGTCGAGCCCCTCGCCCATGAGCGAGAAACCCACCAGAAGTAGAAAACTCAGCGCCAGCATCTTTATGGTGGGGTGAGACTCCACGAAATTTCCTATGGCGCGCGCCGAAAGCATCATGACTCCGACAGCGATCACGATGGCCAGGATCATCACCGGGATGTGTTCGGCCAGGCCCACGGCAGTAATGACCGAATCCAGAGAGAATACGATATCGAGGATGGCGATTTGAATGAGAATCGAGATAAAGTTGCGGGTCGCCTTTGATTTAACCGCCGCCTGGGCTCCTTCCAGGTTGGCGTGGATTTCGTGGGTGCTTTTGGCCAGCAAAAAGAGTCCCCCGGCCAGGAGGATGAGATCTCTGCCGGATAAGGCGTTCCTGAATACAGTGAAGAGAGGAGTGGTCAGCGTCATGATCCAGGTGATGGTGAGCAGGAGCAAAATGCGTGTCACCATGGCCAGAGCCAGGCCTAGGGTCCGGGCTCTGTTCCGCTGGCCGGCAGGGAGCCGTCCCACGAGGACCGATATGAAAACGATATTGTCGATCCCCAAAACGATTTCTAAGGCCGTAAGGGTAACCAGAGCTACCCAGGCTTGGGGCTGTGTGATCCATTCCATGGCTGATTACCTTTCCAAAAGAATATTTTCGACTATTCTCCTCAAGAGATTATCATATGTTGATCAGGAAAGCTAAAAAATCATGAGAAATGAACAACTGTGGGATCCCACGATCGGGAGATATTCTTGACAATTGTCTGGAGTATACGCCTTTGAATCTTGATAAGGGGGAGGCAAGGAGCGCCTTACCCTGCTGACGGCCGCTGCCAACATGGGGCGCGTTTAGGATACCCTGAAGTTTTTCCGCATTTCTTTACGAAACTTTTTGCCATACAAGACCGTAGAATTGTAGAATTAGAGTGGCCGGGCTCCAACCCGCCACTCAAGCTGTTTGAGGAGAGACGCATGTTCATAAAATGGAATCGGCTTGTGGCCGCGACGATGCTTTCCGCAATCTTTCTCGCCGCCGTGCTCGGCCTGGCCGCCCAGGAGCGGCCCAAACCGGAACAAATCCTCAAGCACGACAAGCTCGAAATCCTCCTGCCTGACTTTCCGTGCCAGGGCCTTATCCTCGATATCGGGGGCGGAGGTGAGGGCGTCATCGGCCAGCTCAAGGGCACCCAGGTCGTCGCCATCGATCTCAGCAAGAGGGAGCTCGAAGAGGCCCCGGGTGAACCCCTGCTCAAGATCGTCATGGACGCCAGAGACCTCAAGTTCCTGGACAGCGTCTTCGCTACGGCCACCGTTTTCTTCACATTCATGTACATCGCGCCGGCCGACCATGCCAAGGTCTTTCAGGAGATCCATCGCGTTCTCCAGCCAGGCGGCCGGCTCCTCATCTGGGACGCCGTGTTCCCCTCCCGGAAGGCTGACCCGCGTCAGCTTTATGTCCTCTACCCTCTCCACATCCGATTGCCAGGGAAGGAGATCAACACCGGCTACGGCGTGAAGATTGTCGAAGGGCAGGGAGCTGACCATTTCCTCGAATTGGCCAAGGCCGCGGGCTTTGAAGTCATCTCCCGGAAAGACGAAGCCGGCTGGTTCCACCTCGAGCTGAAGAAAGGATCGTAACCAACGCCCGAGTGCGGATATTCCCTGTGTCGACTTGCGTAAAGGGTTTGACCGATCGGCAGCTCCGGCCCACCTGAGAGACAAAAGGGATGAGAAGTTTTGATTCAGGAGGAATTTTTTGGGATATGGGTAAATGAAAGATATTCGCCTTCAAGCAAGGAGCCTGGGTTATGCCAATCCGCAAAGCGTTTCCCGGGCTTCTTTTTGGATAGAGCGTGAGGAGAATTGAAGATGTACGATAAAACGAAAAGACCTCCAATACTTCCTCTTGAGGTCAAACCAGAGATGAGAATACAAGTTCTGAATGAAAAAGATCTCGAGAAAATCCAGGAGGCGGCGTTCACCATTCTCGAGGAGAGGGGCGTGGAATTTCCATCCGAGAAGGCCCTCAAGATATTGGCCGAGGGAGGGGCCAGGGTCGATTTCAAAAGGAAAGTCGCAAAATTTCCGGCTGACTGGCTCCAATCCGTTCTCGCCAGGGCCCCCAGGAGTTTTGTCATGGCCTCCCGCACCGATCCCGAACTGGATCTCAACCTGGATGGAACGAAAACGTATTATGGAACCGACGGAGTGGGTGTGCGCACCGGTGACTTCACAACGCGCAAGGAAAGGCCGTCAGCGAAGGAAGACGTGGCCATGATGGCCTTGATATCGGATTATCTGCCCTGTGTCAGTTTTTATTGGCCCATCGTCAGTGCTCAAAATGTGAAGTCCGAGACGATACCATTGCATGAGCTTGAAGCATCCTTCAGCCATACGGAAAAACACATCCATATCGTCAGCTGTGTCCAGGAAAAAGCGGCGCGGCATTGTGTGGACATGGCCAGAATCGTCGCCGGTGACAGCGCTGCGGCAAGAAGGCGGCCTCCGCTTTCCCTGGTGGCCTGCACGCGGAGCCCGCTGTGTCAGGATCTGGGAGCCATCGAAGCCGCCTTGGTTTTTGCTGAGGCCGGTCTTCCCGTCGGATTCATGGCTATGCCCCAGATATGCCTGACAGCTCCGGCGACCATGGCCGGCGCACTGGTCATGGGACATGCAGAAGTATTGAGTGCCGTTTGTCTCATCCAACTGGCTCAGCCGGGAGCCCCGGTCTATTATGCGCTTTCGGCGGAGATGATGAATCCCTTCAGCGGGAGAGCCCTGGGCGGCGCCATGCAGAAGCCCTTGCTGAACGCAGGGAGAGTTCATATCGGCCATTTCAACAACCTGCCGGTTATGGCTTATTATGGTTCAACGTCCAGCAAGCAGATCGACTGGAAAGCGGGGAAAGAGAATGCCATCGATTCCCTTCTTCTGCTGTTGACCGGACCCGAGCTGTTCCCTACCCTGGGATTGCTTGATGAATACACCCTACTTTATCCGGAGAAGATCCTCTTCGACTATGAAATTTTTGAATCGCTGAGAATCATGACCGAAGGCATAGATGTCAGCAGCGAAACCCTGGCTGTGGATGAGATCATGGACGTCGGTCCCGGAGGCCATTTCTTCGAGAGGGCATCGACGATCAGGAACTTAAAACGGCTTTGGAAACCGGGGATCGTCCATGAATGGTCGCATGCGCGGAGTGATTTCCGGAATCCCCATGAGGTGGCCCTCGAAAAATGCAAGTGGATCCTGGACAATCATCGTCCCCGGCCTTTACCGGAGGGCGTAAGCGAAGAGCTGCGCAAGGTAATCCAG